>Ga0182737_1000067_pt1 | contig 220275 bp, 211 predicted proteins | sample eDN5th30CBELigOP_FD_128878 | JGI IMG/M metagenome (GOLD analysis project Ga0182737, IMG submission 128878) | Enriched Organic Plus compost microbial communities from Emeryville, California, USA - eDNA 5th pass 30_C BE-Lig OP (version 2) (version 2) ... | reverse complement strand
CCCCGTCCGACCCTTCCGTCGTTCGGTGAGCGGCTATCTAGACCCCACAAAACAAACCCGCAAGACCAAAAATAAAGAAAAATGACAGAAGAAGGTAAGCGCCCGTAAAGTAAGCGGAAAATGGGGAGGACCCCGTGGGTCGCAGGGCCTCGGTCTCTTCGAGGGAAGCGTCCTGCTCGGCGCCGATTCTGCGCGCATTGCTCTGATAGCGCGGGAAACCGCAGCTTTTGCTGGATAGCGGCGGCGGAACGGGCGGCGGCGCATGATTCTGGCAGGAAGAATCCTGTCGGGATTCGCAGAATCGGCCACCGGCCCCATGCGACGCTCCGGATATGGAGCGTGCTGCAGGGATGGGGGCTCCGCCCCCCGCCCTTCCGGCCCCTCGACGGGGCCGGAAGGGCGTCCCCCGGAGTATTTGGGAAACGGAGAAAGCCGGCAGACCCGAAGAGATTCAGTCGGGGTGGAACTCCGGCTTGCGCTTTTCCAGGAAGGCCTGCATGCCCTCGCGCTGGCCTTCGGTGCCGAACAGCCGGTGGAACAGCCGGCGCTCCCAGGCGACGCCCTCGGCCAGCGACAGCTCCTCGGCCCGCATCACCGCCTCGCGCGCCAGCCGCGTCGCGGGCCGCGAATAGCCGGCGATCTGCTTCGCCGCCGCCATCGCCTCCTCGACCACCTTGTCGTCGGGCACCACACGCGCCACCAGCCCGGCGCGCAGCGCCTCGGCCGCGTCCATCATCCGGCCGGTCAGGTGCAGGTCCATCGACAGCGCCCGCCCGATCAGTTTCGTCATGCGCTGCGTGCCGCCCATGCCGGCGATCACGCCCAGCTTGACCTCGGGCTGGCCGAATTTCGCGCCCTCGCCGGCGATGGCGAAATCGCACATCATCATCAGCTCGCAGCCGCCGCCCAGCGCATAGCCGTTCACCGCCGCGATCTTGGGGGTGCGCGTGGCGGCGAAGCGGTCCCAGGTCGAGAAGAAATCGGCCTCGACCATCTCCTCGGCACTCTTCTCGGCCATTTCCGAGATGTCCGCCCCCGCCGCGAAAGCCCGCTCCGAGCCGGTGACGACGATGGCGCCCACGCCCCTGTCGGCATCCAGCGCCTCGGCCGCCGCCGTCAGCTGCTCGGCCAGCGCCGAGTTCAGTGCGTTCAGCGCCTCGGGCCGGTTCAGCCGGATCAGCGCCACCCGGCCCTCCCGCGTGATCTCGATCAGTTCAGCCATGCTCCCCCCTCACAGGTTGCGGGCGATGACGAGGCGCTGCACCTCGCTCGTGCCCTCATAGATCTGACAGACGCGCACGTCGCGATAGATGCGCTCGACCGGGTAATCGGCCAGGTAGCCATAGCCGCCATGCAGCTGGATCGCCGCCGAACAGACCTTTTCCGCCATTTCCGAGGCGAAAAGCTTGGCCATGCTGGCCTCGGTCAGGCAGGGCTTGCCGGCCTCGCGCAGCATGGCGGCGCGCAGCACCATCAGCCGCGCCGCGTCGATCTGCGTCGCCATGTCGGCAAGCCTGAAGGCCACCGCCTGATGCTCGATGATCGGCCGGCCAAAGGTGATGCGTTCCCGCGCATAGGCCAGGGCCGCCTCATAGGCGCCGCGCGCCATGCCGACCGCCTGCGCGGCGATGCCGATGCGCCCGCCCTCCAGGTTCGACAGCGCGATCTTGTAGCCCTCGCCCTCCGCCCCCAGCCGGTTCTCGGCCGGCACGCGCATGCCGGTGAAGGCCAGCGCGCAGGTGTCCGAGCTGTGCTGCCCCAGCTTGTGCTCGACCGAGACGACCTCGTAGCCCGGCGTATCCGTCGGCACGATGAAGGCGGAGATCCCCTTCTTGCCCGCCGCCGCATCCGTCACCGCAAAGACGATCACCACCTTGCCGTTCTTGCCCGAGGTGATGAACTGCTTGGCCCCGTCGATGACGTAATGGTCGCCCTCGCGCCGCGCCTTGGTGCGCAGGTTCGAGGCGTCCGAGCCGGCATGCGGCTCGGTCAGCGCGAAACCGCCGATCCACTCGCCGCTGGCCATCTTCGGCAGGAAGCGCGCCTTCTGTTCGTCGGTGCCGAAGCGCAGGATCGGCACGCAGCCGACCGAGCTGTGCACCGACATGATGGTCGAGCATGCCCCGTCCGCCGCCGCGATCTCCTCCAGCGCCAGCGCATAGGCGACCGTGCCGGTCTCGGACCCGCCATGTTCCTCGGGCACCAGCATGCCCAGAAAGCCCAGCTCCCCCATCTCGGTCAGTTCGGCGCGCGGAAATTCATGCTCGCGGTCGCGCGCCGCCGCCCCCGGCGCCAGCCGTTCGCGCGCAAAGTCGCGGGCGGCGTCGCGGATCTGTTCCTGTTCCTCGGTCAGCATCATGGCATCCTCTCGATGGCCACCGCCGTCGCCTCGCCGCCGCCGATGCAGAGCGAGGCGATGCCGCGCTTGCCGCCATGCGTCTCCAGCGCCGCCAGCAGCGTCACCAGCACCCGCGCGCCCGAGGCGCCGATGGGATGGCCCAGCGCGCAGGCGCCGCCATGCACGTTGACCGCATCATGCGACAGGCCAAGGTCGCGCATCGCCGCCATGGCGACCACCGCGAAAGCCTCGTTGACCTCGAAGAGGTCGTAATCCGAAAGCGCCGTCCCCGTCCGCTCCAGCAGGCGCCGGACCGAGCCGATGGGCGCGGTCGGAAACAGGCTTGGCTTGTCGGCGAAGGTCGCGTGCCCAAGGATCCGCGCCCGCGGGGTCAGCCCGCGCCGCTCGGCCTCGGATGCCCGCATCAAGACCAGCGCCGCCGCCCCGTCCGAGATCGACGAGGAATTCGCCGCCGTCACCGTGCCCCCCGGCCGGAAGGCGGGCTTCAGCGTCGGGATCTTGTCCAGCCGCGCCTTGCCCGGCTGCTCGTCGGTATCCACGACCGTCTCGCCGCCGCGGCCCCTGACCGTCACCGGCGCGACCTCGCCCGCGAAATGCCCGGCGGCAATCGCCTTCTGCGCCCGGGTCAGAGAGGAAATCGCGAATTCGTCCTGCGCCTCGCGCGTGAATTGATAGGCTTCCGCGCAATCCTCGGCGAATGTGCCCATCAGCCGGCCCTTGTCATAGGCATCCTCCAGCCCGTCCAGGAACATGTGGTCCATCACCTGCCCATGCCCCATGCGATAGCCGCCGCGCGCTTTGGGCAGCAGATAGGGCGCGTTCGACATGCTCTCCATGCCGCCCGCCACCACCACCTCGGCGGAGCCGGCGACAATCAGGTCATGGCCCAACATCGCCGCCTTCATGCCCGAGCCGCACATCTTGTTGACGGTCGTGGCCCCCGCGCCCAGCGGCAGGCCCGCGCCCAGCGCCGCCTGCCGCGCCGGGGCCTGGCCCTGGCCGGCGGGCAGCACGCAGCCCATGATGATCTCGTCCACCGCCTGCGGGTCCAGCCCGCCCAGCGCCGCCTTGATCGCGGTCGCGCCCAGCGCGGCGGCCTCGACCCCGGCGAAATCGCCCTGAAAGCCGCCCATCGGCGTGCGGGCCGCGCCCGCGATGACAATCGGATCGCTATCCATGATGAACCCCCCTTATTTCGGTGCCATGCGCAGCGCGCCGTCCAGCCGGATGACCTCGCCGTTCAGCATCTGGTTTTCGACGATATGGCGAACCAGCGCCGCATATTCCGCCGGATTGCCCAGCCGCGCCGGAAACGGCACATTGGCGCCCAGGCTGTCCTGCACCTCCTGCGGCAGCCCGGCCATCATCGGCGTGGCAAAGATGCCCGGCGCGATGGTCACCACCCTGATGCCGTGCCGCGCCAGTTCCCGCGCCGCCGGCAGGGTCAGCGCCGCGACGCCGCCCTTCGAGGCCGCATAGGCCGCCTGCCCGATCTGCCCGTCATAGGCCGCGATCGAGGCGGTGTTGACGATCACCCCGCGCTCGCCGCCCTCGCCCGGCGCGTTCTTCGCCATGGCATCGGCGGCCAGCCGCAGCATGTTGAAGGTGCCGATCAGGTTGATCTGGATGGCGCGGGCGAAACTCTCCAGCCCGTGCGGCCCCTCGCGCCCGACGATCTTCTCGCCCGGCGCCACGCCGGCGCAATTCACCGCCACGTCGATCCGGCCGAAGGCCTCCAGCGCCGCGGCCACCGCCGCCTCGCCCTCCGGGCCGCTGGTCACGTCGGTCCTGACGAAACGCGCCGCCGCGCCCAGTTCCGCTGCCATGGCCGCGCCAGCCTCGGCGTTGACGTCCAGCAACACCGCCCGCGCGCCCGCGCCGACCGCCATGCGCGCCACCGCCGCGCCCAGGCCGGAGCCGGCGCCGGTGACCAGAAAAACCCTGTTCTCGATCTGCATGATGTCCTTACTCCCGGGCCAGTTTCTCGACTTCCGCCTTGCGCAGGATGAAGCGCTGGATCTTGCCGCTCGGCGTCTTGGGCAGGTCGGCGACGAAATCGATCATCCGGGGATAGGCATGGGCCGACAAGCGTTTCTTGACATGCTGCGCCAGTTCCTCGCGCAGCGCCTCGGTCCCCTCGACCCCCTTGGCCAGCACGACGAAGGCTTTCACGATCTCGGTCCGCTCGGGGTCGGGCACGCCGACCACCGCCGCCTCGACCACCGCCGGGTGCTCGATCAGCGCGCTTTCCACGTCGAAGGGCCCGATGCGATAGCCCGAGGAGGTAATGACATCGTCCGACCGGCCGATGAAGCTGATCGACCCGTCCGGCTCGAACTCCACGCTGTCGCCGGTGCGGTAATAGCCCCCCGCCAGGGCCGGCGTCGCCTGGTTCAGATAGCCCGAGAACCACATCAGCGGCGAACGCTTCATGTCGATGGCCAGCACGCCCGGCTGGTTCGGCCCCAATTCGCAGCCCGCATCGTCCAGCACCACCACGCGATAGCCCGGCATGGCCAGGCCCGCCGAGCCCGGACGCACCGGATGCTCCAGCCCGTGATGGTTGTTCACGCACATGCCCATCTCGGTCTGGCCATAATGGTCGTGGATCGGCACCGAAAGATGCTCGCCGAACCAGCGGATGATCTCGGGGTTCAGGGGCTCGCCGGCGGAACTGACCACCCGCAGCTGCCCCTTGACCGCCCCGGCCGCCTCCGGCCCCGCCGCGATCAGCAGCCGGTAGGCGGTGGGCGAGCCGGCAAGGCTCGTCACCCCCATGCGCCCGATGATGCGATAGGTGCTCTCGGCGGTAAAGCCGCCCTCGTAGAAGATCGTCGGCTGGCCCAGCAGCAAGGGCCCGGTCAGCGCGTAGTAAAGCCCGTAAGCCCAGCCCGGATCGGCGATGTTCCAGAACACGTCCGTCTCGCGCAGGTCGATGGCGTCGCGCATATAGGCGCCGAAGGCCAGCAGCGCCCGCAGCGGCACCGGCACCCCCTTGGGCAAGCCGGTGGTGCCCGAGGTTGACATCATCATGAACAGGTCCTCGCCGCGCCGCATCACCGGCTCGAATGCGTCCGAGGCCATGGCCAGCGCCTCGCGGAAATCCACGTCGCCCGGCGCCAGCGGCGCCTCGCCGCGCAGGGTGGCGACCAGCGGGCAATCCTCGACCTCGTCCAGCTTGGGCCGCTGCGCGGCATTCGTCACCACCAGCTTGGCGCCGCTGGTCTTCAGCCGGTGCTCGATGGCCTTGGGACCGAAGGCGGTGAACAGCGGCTGATAGACCGCGCCCAGCCGCCAGGCGCCCAGCACCGTCGCGACCAGCTCGACGGTGCGCGGCAGCAGCCCGGCCACCACGTCGCCCGGCCGGACGCCCTTGTCGCGCATCAGGTTCGCCGCCCGCCCCGACAGCGCGCGCAGATCCTCGAATGTGTATTCCGTCAGCGCCTCGTCGGCCGAGAGGCAGCGCAGCGCCACCCGATCCGCGCCGCAATGGCGGTCGCAGCATTCGACGCAGGCGTTCAGCCCGGTCTCCAGGTCGCCGCGCAGCCCGGCGATGGCGTCCTCGATGCGGAATTGCGCCACGGCCTGCTCATAGCCGGGCCGCGACCGGGACAGGGTCGTCGCAGACATGTCTTTCCTCCTCAACTCTCCCGCATTCCCGCGGGCTCCTCGAGTTCGGCGGCAGCTTAGCGCCGGATGCATTGCAAACAATGACATTCGCGGCCAGAATATCTGATCGGTTTTGCAATACGGCCGCCATGGAACGCCGCACGATCTCCCCCGGCTTCGTCGAGGACGCGCTGGACTGCCTGCACCGCCGCGGCATCGACCCGGCGCCGCTCTTGGCCCATGCCGGCATCGCGGCCTTGGGCGAGCCGGTCTCGAACCTGCAATACGGCAAGCTCTGGCTCGCCATCGTGGACCTGATCCGCGACGAGTTCTTCGACGAGGCCGCCCGCCCCATGCGCCCCGGCAGCTTCCAGCTGCTCTGCCATGCGGTCCTGCATGCCGGCACGCTGGAGCGCGCGCTGCGCCGGGCGCTGCTATTCCTGTCCGTCACCCTCGACGACCCGACCGGCACGCTGCGCCTGCGCGACGGCCAGGCCGAGATCGTGCTGCGGGACGCCGGCCCGCCGCGCCGCGCCTTCGCCTATCGCACCTACTGGCTGATCCTGCTGGGGGTGATGTGCTGGCTGATCGGCCGCCGCATCCCGCTGATGCAGGTCGATTTCGCCTGCCCCGCACCGGAAAACCGCCGCGACTACCACCAGTTCTTCGGCGCCCCGGTGCATTTCGGCCAGCCCGCCAGCCGCCTGACCTTTGCCGCCAGCTACCTGTCCCTGCCGACCATCCGCAGCGAAAAGGCTCTGGAAACCTTCCTGCGCGGCGCCCCCGCCAACATCCTGCTGCGCTATCGCCACGACCAGGGGCTGTCGGCGCGGATCCGCGCCCGGCTGCGCGCCGCCCCGCCCGAGGACTGGCCCGATTTCGACCGCCTCGCCGCCGAGCTGCGCCTGGCCCCCGCCACCCTGCGCCGCAGGTTGCGGGCCGAGGGCCAGGGCTTCGCCGCCATCCGAGCCGAGATCCGCCTGATGCGCGCCCGCCAGCTTCTGCGCGAAACCGGGCTCAGCGTGGCCGAGATCGCCGCCCGGCTCGGCTATGGCGAACCCAGCGCCTTCCACCGCGCCTTCCTCAAGCTCGCCGGCACCACGCCCGCCGCCTTCCGCCGCGACGCGCTCAGCCCGCCAGCACCCACAGCCGGAACCGCCGCCCGCCGGTGATCTCGCGCGCCAGCCCCAGGTCGCGCATCCGCGCCAGCAGGCGCTCCGCGGTGTCGCGGCTGATGCCGGCGCTTTCCTCCAGCATCGCCGCGCTCAGCAACGGATGCGCGGCCAGCGCCCGGACCACCCGGCCCGGATTGTCGCCCTTGATGCGCGCCACCGCCGCCAGCGCCCGGGCCTGCCACTCCGCCACCCGCGCCAGCTCGTGCCGCGCATCGGCGATGCCGGCCGTCACCGCCGCCAGATGCCCCGCCATGCGCTCGGCGGGCGTGCCGGCATCGACCCAGACGGCGCGGCCATGCCGGCCCAGCGGCACGAAGCGCAGCGCCTCGCAGCCCGCGGCCATGTCGCGCGCCGTCCAGGTGGCGGGCTCGGCCAGCAGCTCGGGCGCCGACAGCCCGCAAAGCCGCCACAGCACCCGCAGCGCCGGGGCCCGCGCCAGCGGCTCCAGCCCCGAGACCTGCGCCGCAAGCTCGCGGAACTCGCCGACGGCGGCGTCGAAATCCTGCCCCGTCGGCCGCAGCGCCAGCAGGTCGTCCAGGCCCGAGACCTCAGCCCGGTGCAGGCCCAGAAAGCCGCGCAGGTCGCGCGGATCGCCCTGCCCCTCCAGCCGCCGGATGCCCCAGCGCGCCAGCCGCATCGCCTCCAGATCGGCGCCGGCCCGCGCCTCCATCAGGTCGCGGCCGATCTCCTCGCAGCGCAGGGGCGTGCCCTGGGCCCAAAGCATCGCCTCGACCTCGACCAGCGCCAGCCGCCGGTTGGCGCCGGCCCGCGCCTCGGGCTCCAGCGCCGCCAGCGCGCCCTCCAGCCGCCCCAGCGCGAAGGCCGCGCGCGCCAGATCGGCGGCCAGCCCGGCCTGGGCGGAAAGCCACGCACCCGCATCAAAAAGCTGGCGCACCCCCCGTGTTCCGTGATATTCCATGTCCGAAGCGGATGGCATGTTTCCCGACCTGCAAGCAATCTTATCCGCAGAATATCCCCATTTTGCGGATCACTGGGAGGGGGCTTTCCAGCCCCCCGCCGCACCCCCTTTTCCGGCCCGGAAACCCGCGCCCTCGGGGGCAGGACCTTCCCCGCGGGGAAGGTCAGTCCAGGCTCTCCAGCATGGCGCGCACCGCCGCCTCCAGCTTGCGCCGGTCCACGGCCGAGAAGTCGCGCGGCAGGCGGATCTCCAGCCGGCCGTTCGAGGCGGTGCATTTCGCGCTGCCATGCGGCTGCTGGATCTGGAAGCTGACGCGGGCCTTGCCGGCCGGCACCGACGGCGCCCGGCTGCGCGGTGCGGCCGGGCCCGCCTCGCCATCGCCCCCCTGCCCCGCATAGCGCCGCAGGATGTCCAGCTCGTCGCGGATCGAGCGCGTGTCCCAATCCTTCAGCTCGGCCCGGATCGCCGCCGCCATGCCCGGCACCTCGTCCAGCCGCTGCGCCAGCGCCAGCCCCAGCGCGCGCGGGATTTCCGGCGCATACATCAGCGACTCGCCAAGCGCCTCGATCACCCGGATGAAGCTGCGGATATAGCTGCGCTTCTGGTAGCCGGCCGACTTGAACAGGATCGCCACCGCCTTTTCCGGGTCGTGCTCCTCGGTCATCGGGTCCATGGCGTAATGCAGCGCCAGCTGCGCCATCTCGGCGAATGAGATGTCCTTGCGCACCATGTTCTCGTCGACCATGCGCCGGTAAAGGCTCTCCAGCTCGTCGCCGCGGGCCGCGATCCCGGCCGGAATCCGGCCCCATTTCTCGGCATCGCCGGTCTCTTCCAGCAGCTGGCGATAGGCCGACAGCCGGCGCCAGCCCTGGATCAGCTCATAGCGGCCCTCGCCCGCCGGCTCGACCCGGATCGGGTTCGACAAGCCGATCTCGCGGATGGATTCGACCAGTTCCGACAGCTCGTAATCCGGCCCCGGCGCGCGGTCGCGGATCAGCTTGCGGGTGTCGATGGCATCCAGCGGGATCATGTCGGTGATCAGCCCGGCGCGCTTCAGCCGCACATGCTCCTGCGCCAGCGCATCGTTTTCGGCGCGGATCTGCGCCTCCAGCCGGGCACGGTCGCGGGTGGATTCCGCCGTCTCGCTGATCGCCGTCGCCATCGGGCCGCGGCGATGCTCCTTTTCCTCCTTCCCCGCGGGGAAGGTTTCCGGCGCCGCCTCGGCATCCGGCATCTCGATCTCGAACATGCGGCGCTTGCGGGTCATGCCTCATCCTCCAGCTTGTCCCAGGCGGCGACGACATGGGACTTGAACTCCTCATAGGCCTGATCGAAGGTCGCCCGCGCCCGCCGCCAGGTGCCGCGCGTCATCTCGCGATAGTCGATCTCGTAGATCGAGGACAGGAAGCGTCCGGATTGCTCGACCGCACGGGTCAGCTCGATCGGGTGCTGGGCCATGTGATTGCCGAAGACCTGCTGGAAGGCGCCATACATCGCCTGATGCAATTCGTTCGAGGGCTCGAAGCGCGTCATCAGGAAGCGGATGTCGGCAAAGGCCTTGGGCAGCTTGATCTTCCCCGTGGGGAAGTTCTCGAAACCATGCGAGAGGTCCTCCAGCGCCTCGGAAAGCTGGCCGATGAAGCTGGTGGTCGAGTCGTATTCCCAATAGCCGGGGCCCGAAGGGATATAAAGCATGTCGGCGGCAAAGACGGCATTCATCGACTGGTAGCCGATGGCCGGCGGGCAGTCGAACAGGATCAGGTCATAGGCATCGTCCGCCAGGCTGTCGAGGAAGCGCGACACCGCGCCGAAGAAGGTCCATTCCGGGTTCAGGTGCCGATACTGGGCGCTGGCGAACTCGACGAAGGCGGCATTGGCGCAGCTCGGCACGATGTCGATGGTGGACCAGGCGGTCGGCTTGATGAAATCGGCCGGGCGCAGCGTGCCAAGCCCCATGGCGCGGATCGAGGCCGGCAGCTTGCGCTGGGGCAGGGCGGTGCCGCTTTCCGCGCCGCGCGCGGCGGCGTTCATGCGGTCGGTCTCGCGCTCCAGGTCGCGGGCCATGATGCCCCAGACGGTATGGTCCTCGCCGACATCGGTCAGACCCATGGAATGGCTCAGCGTCGCCTGCGGGTCGAAGTCCACCACCAGCATCCGATAGCCGTCCAGCGCCGCGGCATGGGCGAAGTGCAGCGCCACGGTCGACTTGCCGGCGCCGCCCTTGAAATTGGCGATGGCGGCGCGGAAGGCGCGCTTGCCCTCGGGCCGCCAGGGCATCAGCGTCTTGCGGTTGATGCGGATGCGGCGGCGCAGCTCGTTGATCTCGTCGAGCGAGAACCAGCGCTGGCGGCCGTCCTCCTCGACTTCCCCGAGGGGAAGGTTCGGCTCGGCCGCCAGCTTGCCGCGGAAGGTGGACTGGTTGATGCGGAAGATCAGCTCGGCGACCTCCCAGCTGGAAAAGCGGCGCAGGGTCTTCTCGTTGGCCGGGCTGAAGGTCTGGCGCCGGATCCAGCCCTGCATCTTCAGCGATTGCGCCTGCAGCTTGGCGAGGTCTTCATGCGTGTACATAGGATGCCTGTATTTATAGGACGCAGATTTTCTTCCGTTTCGCTTTTACGCCGGATTTGCACTTTTGGCAAAAGGCGTTTTCATTGACCGTGCCAAGATGCGGAAAATCCCGGATTTCCCGGCCCCCGCCGGCGAATCGCCCGGCGAATCCCCTGGCCGGACCCGGCCGGACGCAAAGCCGGAAATGGGGGACGCCACGACCCGGAGCGTGCCGGAATAGGGGACAAAACCGCGCGATAGGGGGACGTTCAGGATGTCCCGCTATACCATTGATACCGTTTTTTCTTTGATGATTTGGGCCGGGAAATCGGGCCGGCGGGGAATCGCTTGACAGAATCGGATTTCAGGACGCAAATACGAAACAGATGGCGAAAAGCGTTTCAAACGGCACCAGACCGACGCCGTCATCCGGGTCCTGACCCAGCAGGCAGGGCCCATCGGGCAGAGGAAAGGCAGCCGGACGCATCCGGGGGCAGGAGCAGACATGCAGGTGATCCGTGCCGTCGGCCGAGAGGCCGCGGCCAAGAAATACGATTTGCTCTCGGCGATGATGGCGCACGGGCTGGCCGGCGACAAGCATCGCCAGCGCCTGGTGCTGCGGCTGATGGCACTGATCACCACCCGCTATAACTGGCAGCGCGACGAGCTGACCATCGGCCAGCGCGAGATCGCCCGGTTGTGGTGCGTCGACGAGCGCACCGTCAAGCGCGAGATGGCCAAGCTGCGGGCGCTTGGCTGGATCGAGATCAAGCAGCAGGGCGCGCGGGGACGGGTCTCGGTGCTGCGGCTGAATCTCGAACGCATCTTGTTGGATACAAAGGCGGAATGGCCGAATATCGGCCCGGATTTCGTCGAGCGCGTCGGCGGTCAGCGCGCCGAGCCGGCCAGCAATGTCGTGCCGCTGCACCGGCCCGAACCGATGCCGGCAGAGGGGCTGTGGGCCGAGGCGCGGAAGCGGCTGGCCGAGGAGGATCCGGCGCTGTTCGACGCCTGGTTCGCCGGGCTGATCGAGGCCGAGCGGACCGAGACCTGCCTGACCCTGTTCGCCCCCAGCCGCTTTCACGCCGCCTATGTGCAGACGCATCTGCTGGAGCGGCTGCGCATCGCCGTGCAGCGCAGCGACGGGCGCGTCGGCAAGGTGCGCCTGATCGGTCCCTGAGCCGCGCCGCGAATCGCCCGGCGCTGTAAGCGGGCTGTAAGCCTGACCCTGCTAAGACGGTCGTGCAGAACGCAAATGCAGGAGAGGGAATCATGCGTCTTGTCACTTTGATGCTGGCCGTTCCGGCCTTGGCGAGCTCGGCCGCCGCCCATGACCGCTGCACTGTGCCGCAGGATCAGCGCCGCCCGGCCAGTGCGTTGCGCGCCGAACTGACGGCCAAGGGCTGGACCGTCGGCAAGATCGAACTGGAGGAAGGCTGCTACGAGGTTCGCGGAGAGGACCAGACCGGCCTGTCGGTCGAAGTCCTGTTCGATCCGGTCAGTTTTCAGGAAATCGGCCGGGATGATTGAACAGGCGGCGCGCCTCTGGTGGAAGGGGCACGCCGCGGCGGCTCCGTGATCGTTTCTGAAAATAATAGATAATATATATGGATTAACAAAGCGCGTCCGGCAGTTTTATAGATATCTCCACATGAGGCTTAGGGAGGTATCCATGCCCCAGCAAGCGCGCCGCGCCGCCGCGATCTATCACCAGCCGCTGATGGACCTGCTGTTTCAGGCCCAGACCGTCCACCGGGCGCATTTCGACCCGAATCTGGTGCAATGCTCGAAGCTGTTGTCGATCAAGACCGGCGGCTGTCCCGAGGATTGCGCCTATTGCGCGCAATCGGCGCGCAACGGCTCGGAACTGTCGGCCTCGAAGCTGGTCGAGGTGCAGCGGGTGCTGGCCGAGGCCAGGCGCGCCAAGGAAGCCGGGGCCACGCGCTATTGCATGGGCGCCGCCTGGCGTTCGCCCAAGGAACGCGACATGCCGGCGGTGCTGGCGATGATCCGCGGCGTCAAGGCGCTGGGGATGGAGACCTGCATGACGCTGGGCATGCTGGACGCGGACCAGGCGCTGCGGCTGAAGGACGCGGGGCTGGATTACTACAACCACAATATCGACACTTCGGAACGCTATTATTCCGAGATCATCACCACCCGGACCTTCCAGGACCGGATCGAGACGCTGGAGCGGGTGCAGGCGGCGGGCATCAATGTCTGCGCCGGCGGCATCGTCGGCATGGGCGAGACGGCCGAGGACCGCATCTCGATGCTGGAGACGCTGGCCGGGCTGGAGGTGCCGCCGCAATCGGTGCCGATCAACATGCTGATGCCGATGGCGGGCACGCCCTTGGCCGATGTGCCGAAGCTGGACCCGATCGAGATGGTGCGCACCATCGCCACGGCGCGCATCCTGATGCCGGCATCCTATGTGCGGCTCTCGGCCGGGCGGTCCGAGATGAGCGACGAGATGCAGGCCATGTGCTTCCTTGCCGGTGCCAATTCGATCTTTGTCGGCGACACGCTGCTGACCGCGGGCAACCCGGGCGAGGACAAGGACGCGGTGCTGTTCGCCAAGCTCGGCCTGCGCGCCGAGGTGCTGGAGACCTCGTCCGAGGGCTGTGCGGCATGAGCTTCCTTCGGCACGCGGCGGCGCTGGAGGCGCTGGCGCAACGGGGCCGGCTGCGGCGGCTGGCGTCGGCTGCGGGGCTGGATTTCGCCTCGAACGACTATCTTGGGCTGGCGGGGTCGGACCTGCTGGCCGGCGCGGCGCGGGATGCGCTGGCGCGCGGCGTGCCGGTCGGGGCAGGGGGGTCGCGGCTGCTGCGCGGCAACCATGCCGAGCATGAGGCGCTGGAGGCCGAGGCGGCCGCGTTCTTCGGCGCCGAGGCCGCCTTGTATATGGGCGGCGGCTTCCAGGCCAATCAGGCGATCTTTTCGGCGCTGCCGATGCAGGGCGATCTGGTGCTGCATGACGCGCTGGTCCATGCCAGCGCGCATGAGGGGATGCGGCTGGGCCGGGCGGAATGCCGCGGCTTTGCCCATAACGACACGGGCGATGCGGCGCGGGTGATCGCGGACTGGCGCGCCTCGGGCGGGCGCGGCCGGGTGTGGATCGCGGTCGAAAGCGTCTATTCGATGGAGGGCGATCTGGCGCCGCTGGAGGCGCTTGCGGCATTGGCGGCGCGCGAGGACGCGGTGCTGGTGGTGGACGAGGCGCATGCGACCGGCGTTTTCGGCCCGCAGGGCAGGGGGCTGGCGCATGGGCTGGCCTGCCCGCTGGTGAGCCTGCATACCGGCGGCAAGGGGCTGGGCGGCTCCGGCGCGCTGGTCTGCGCCGACCGGGCGCTGGTCGAGACGCTGGTGAACAAGGCGCGGCCCTTCATCTATGCCACCGCGCCCTCGCCTTTGTCGGCGGCGGTGCTGCGCGCGGCCTTGCGGGCGCTGGCGGAGGTGCCGGCGCTGGTCGAGGGCGCGCGGGCGCGCATGGCGCTGGCAGCCGAGGCGGCGCGGGATTGCGGGATCGCGGCGCAGAGCCAGATCGTTCCGGTGATCGTCTGCGAGGATTTCCGGGCGCTGGCGATGGCCGCGGATTTGCAGGCGCGGGGCTTCGACATCCGCGCCATCCGGCCGCCCACCGTGCCGAAGGGGACGGCGCGGCTGCGGGTCTCGGTCACCGGCAATGTCGGGGCGGGGGATATCGCGGCGCTGTTCGCGGCCATCGCAGCGCTGGAAAGGGCGGCGGCATGAGCGCGGTGGTGGTCGCCGGCACCGATACCGGCATCGGCAAGACCGTGTTCAGCGCCGGGCTGACCCGCGCGCTTGGCGCGAGTTATTGGAAGCCGGTGCAGGCCGGTCTGGAGGAAGAGACCGACAGCGAGGTCGTGGCGCGGCTTTCCGGGCGTCCGGTGCTGCCCGAGGCCTATCGGCTGCGCCTGCCCGCCTCGCCGCATCTGGCGGCCGAGGGCGAGGGGGTGGCGATCGATCCGGCGCGGCTGGCCTTGCCCCCGGTGGCCCCGCTGGTGGTCGAGGGGGCGGGCGGGCTGATGGTGCCGCTGACCCGGCGCCTGCTTTATCTGCAGGTGATCGCGGGCTGGGGGGCGCCGGTGGTGCTGTGCTGCCGCACCGCGCTTGGCACCATCAACCATGCGCTGCTGTCGCTTTGGGCCCTGCGCGCCGCCGGCTGCCGGGTGGCCGGGGTGGTCTTCATCGGCGCGGAGGCCGAGGACAGCCGGCGGGTGATCTGCGAGATCGGCGCGGTGCGCGACCTGGGCCGGCTGCCGGTGCTGGAAAGGGTGACGGAGGAGGCGCTGGCCGATGCCTTCGCCGGCATCAACGTGGCGGCGATCCGGGGGGTGCTGTGATGGACGCGGCGTTCGACCGGCGGCACCTGTGGCATCCCTATTCCTCGATGCGCGATCCGGGGCCGGTGCATGAGGTCGCGGCGGCCGAGGGGGTCTGGCTCACGCTGGCCGATGGCGCGCGGATGATCGACGCCATGTCGTCCTGGTGGGCGGCGGCGCATGGGCATCGCCACCCGCGGCTGGTCGCGGCGATGCAGGCGCAGCTGGACCGCCTGCCGCATGTGATGTTCGGCGGGCTGACGCATGGGCCGGCCGTCGGGCTGGCGCGGCGGCTGGTCGCGATGCTGCCCGCGGGGCTGGATCGGATCTTCTACAGTGACAGTGGCTCGGTCGCGGTCGAGGTGGCGCTGAAGATGGCGGTGCAGGCGCAGCTTGGGCTGGGGCAGGCGGGGCGGGTGGCTTTCGCCAGCGCCCGCGGCGGCTATTACGGCGATACCTGGAAGGCGATGAGCCTCTGCGATCCGGTGACCGGGATGCACCGCCATTTCGGCGCCGCCTTGCAGGTGCAGCATTTCGTGCCGCGCCCGCCCATTCCCTTCGGCGCGGAATGGGGCGAGGACCCGGCGCGGAACGGGCTTGCCGCGGTCGAGGCGCTGTTTGCCGAAAAGGCGCATGAGATCGCCGGCTTCATCGTCGAGCCGGTGGTGCAGGGCGCGGGCGGCATGTGGTTCTATCACCCGCGCTGGCTGGCCGGGCTGCGCGCGCTGTGCGACCGGCATGGCGTGCTGCTGATCCTGGACGAGATCGCCACCGGCTTCGGCCGCACCGGCACGCTTTTCGCCATGGAACGCGCCGGGGTGGTGCCGGATATCCTGTGCCTCGGCAAGGCGCTGACCGGCGGCATGATGAGCTTTGCCGCCACCGTCGCGTCAAGCCGGGTGGCCGAGGCGATTGCGGAGGGGCCGACGCCGATCCTGATGCACGGGCCGACCTTCATGGGCAATCCGCTGGCCTGCGCCGCGGCCTGCGCAAGCCTCGATCTGCTGGCGGAAGGCGCATGGCCGGGGCAGGTCGCGGGGATCGAGGCGGGATTGGCGCGGGGCCTTGCCCCGGCGCGCGGGTTGTCCGGCGTGCGCGATGTGCGGGTGCTGGGCGCCATCGGGGTGATCGAGACGCAGGCGCCGGTGGACATGGCGCGCGTGCACGGGTTCTGCCGCGAGAGCGGGGTGTGGCTGCGGCCCTTCGGGCGGCTGCTTTACTGCATGCCGCCCTTTGTCGCCCGGCCCGAGGAGGTGGCGCGCATCTGCGCGGCGATGGTCGAGATCGCGGGCTGGCGATGAGGACGGAATGGCTGCGCCGCACGGGGGCCGAGGAGCTGATCGTGGTGCTGACCGGCTGGGCGGTCGGGTCCGCGCCGCTGCGGCATCTGGCCGGGCCGGCCGATGTGCTGGTGCTGTCGGATTACCGCGAGCTGACGCCGCCGGACTGGCCCGGCGGCTATGCGGCGATGGACCTGGTCGCCTGGTCCTTCGGCGTGGCGGCGGCCTGCCACCTGCCGGACCTGCGGGGCTTTCGGCGCAAGGTGGCGGTCTGCGGCTCCTGGGCGCCTTGCGACGACGATCTGGGGATTCCGCGCGATATGGTGCGGGCCACGGCGGAGAACCTGTCCGAAGCCTCGCTGCGGCAATTCGCGCGGCGGGCGGGGTGTCCCATGGCGTCGGGCGGCGCCGATCTGGCCGCGCTGCGCGAGGAGCTGGAGGCGGTGATGGGCCGGGACAGCGGGCGGGACCCGGGCTTCGACCGCATCTGGCTAGGCGCCGCCGACCGCATCTTTCCGCCGGAGAACCTGCGCCGTGCCTGGCGGGGCGGGCCGGTCGAGTTGCTGGATTGCGGGCATAATCCTTTCCCGCAATGGCGCGACTGGTCCGAGGTGCTGGCATGAACGCGCTGGCCGGGCGGGTGGCGCGGTCCTTCGCGCGCGGCATGGCGACCTATGACGGGGCGGCGCTGGCGCAGCGCCGGATCGCGGCGCGGCTGTTCGCGGCCTATCGCCGCGCCGCGCCGGGACATTGCCCGGCAAGGGTGCTGGAGGCGGGTTATGGTTCGGGCCACCTGACCCGGCATCTGCTGGGGTTGCGGCCGGCGCGGCTGTGGCTGAACGATCTGGCGGCGCCGGAACTGCCGGGGGTCGCGGCGGACTACCTGCCGGGCGACGTGGCCGAGGTGGCGCTGCCGGGGGCGGTGGAGCTGGCGGCCTCGGCCTCGATGATCCAATGGATTCCCGATCCGGCGCGGGTCGTCGGCCGGCTGTGCCGGGCGGTGGCGCCGGGCGGGTATCTGGCGCTCTCGGGCTTCGCGCCCGGACATTTTCCCGAGTTGCGCGACCTAGGCAGCCGGGCGGCGGCGCCGTCCTATCTGACCGGGGAGGAGATGGCGGCGCTGCTGCCGGCGGGCTGGCGGGTCGGCGGCGCGGGGGAATGGCGCATCGCGCTGCATTTCCCCGGCGCGCTGGAGGTGCTGCGGCATCTGCGCGCCACCGGGGTCAACGCCTGCGCCGGGCAGATCCGCTCGCCCGGGGCGCTGCGCGATTTCATGGCGCGTTACGAGGCGCGGCAGGACGGGGCGCGAGGCGTGGCCCTGACCTATGTCGCAAGCTGGCTGGTGGCGCGGAAGACGCCCTAGCCGTGGATGGCGAAGGCGTCGCGCAGCTTGTCGCCGCTGGCGGGCACCGGGCGGCGGCCGATCCAGCGCACATGCCGCGCCAGCGTGGCGCAAGCCAGGTCTACCTCGCCCTTGCGCAGCGCGGCGAGGATGGCGCGGTGGTCGTGGTCGGTGCGCGTTTCCCAGTTCGACTGCCAGGCGGCGAACAGGAACCGGGCGCTGGCCGCATGCAGGTCGTCGATGGCGGCGAGCAGGCGCGGCATGGCGCAGGGGGTCAGGATCAGCTTGTGGAAACGGCGGTTCGCCGCCTCCCAGCTGCGCACGTCGCGCGAGGCGTCGCCGGCCTTGGTCGCCTCTTCCGCCGCGTGCAGGATCGCCGGGGTCAGGTGCGGCGCGGCGTGGCGCAGCGCGAGTTCTTCCAGCGCGGCGCGCATCTCGGCCACCTCCTTGACCTCGGGCAGGTCGAAGGCGGCGACGCGCACGCCGCGGCGCGGTTCGCCGATCGCCAGGCCCTGGGCCTCCAGCCGGCGGAAGGCTTCGCGCACCGGGACGTGGCTGGCGCCGAATTCCTCGGCGATATGGTCCTGGCGCAGCCGCTCGCCCGGGCCGATCTCGCCCGATACGATCCGGTCGGCCAGCACGCGGCTGATGCGGACCGCCAGGGTTTCTTCCGATCCTGCGCTCATGGCGGCATGGATAAGCCGGGGGGCGGGGATTGTCGATAAGGCTTCGGGGCCGTTTCAGGGCAGCCGCCAGCGCGCCAGGGGGACATGCCGGCCCAGGCCTTGCAGGCTGTCGATCAGCACCAGCTCGTCCACCCGCCAATGCACCGGCGGCACGGCGATGCCTTCGGGCGGCAGGGGCTTGCCATAGGCCAAGGTCACATGCGGGGTGACGCGGTGGCGGGCGACGGCCAGCCCGGCATGGGCGAGGCGCTGCCAGAGCGTCTGGCACAGCGCGTCCGGGGCGGGGTTTTCCTGCTGGCCGACCAGCACCAGCGGCCGGTCGCGGCGGCGCGGCGGGCCGAAGGTGGTCAGCCGGTCCAGCACCAGGTCGAAGGCGGGAAAGTCGAGCCCGTCGAGCGGCCGGCCAAGCGCCTCGGCCATGCCCGGCGCCAGCTGCGGGGTGCGCAGCACCGGCAGGATGGTCATGTGCAGCGTGGCGCGGCGAAAGCGGTCGCGGCGGTTCGCGAGGCGCCAGGCGTCCTCGATCTGCGCCGCCACCCCGGGCGGCGGGATGGCGACGAAAAGCAGGAAATGCTCGCGGGGGATGTCCTGCGGCCTTTCCTGCGTTTGCGGGGCGTCGGTCATCGCGGCCTCCCATGGCTGCCGCCATGCTAGGCCAGATCGCGGCGGCGGTCAGCCCGGTTCCGCGATCAGGATCACATGCAGGAAGCCGGGGCCGTGGGCGCCGCGCACATAGCTGCCCTCGATATCGGTGGTGCCGCTGGGGCCGGTGATGAGGATGGCGTTGCGCGGCACGGTCTCGGCCGAGAGGCGGGCGGCGTAGTCTTCCAGATAGGGCAGGAGCGTGGCTTCGCGCAGCAGCACGACATGGTGCAGCGGCAGGAAGGCCATGAGGATCGGGTTTTCCGGTCCCGAATGGATGACCAGCGAGCCGCTTTCGGCGATACCGTGCAGCGCGAGGCCGAGCGCGGCGGGCTCATCCGGGGCGATGCCCGGATACGGGGCGAGGCCCGACCAGTCGAGCGCCGCCAGTTCCGGCGCGGGCTGCATGGCGAAGCGGGGCGGCAGGCCATGGGCGTCGAGATAGCGGGCCATGGCCCGCGGCACCTCGGCCAGGCTGGCCACGCGGTCGATGCTGGTGCCGAGCGCGGTCGCCTTCTGCGCGAAGGCGTCGGGCAGGCTCGGCGCGGCAAGGCGCGGGCGGGCGGCGTCGGGATCGTCGAGCAGGGCGGCGGCCTCGGCCGCGATCTGCGCCGGCGGCTTGCCGGGGCCGAGGGCCGTGCGGATCGCCGAGAGGATGCGGGTGCGGGCGGTCATTTGCGGCCTTTCTGCCGGGCGCGGTATTGGTCCATGAAGCTGCGGGCCGGCGGGCGGGGCAGGTCGCGATGCGCGGTCCAGCCCCCGGCCAGCGGCAGGCGCGCGATCCAGCCGCCCTTGCCGAACAGCCGCATCAGCGGCAGGCCGATGCGGGTGGCGAGGCGATAGAGCCGGGGGCGGCGGGCCAATTGCGCCCAGATCCCGATGCCGGCGCGGAGCGATCCGGGCTCCAGCCCCTCGCGCCAGCTGCGGCGGCGCCAGGCGCGCAGAAGGGTGGGCAGCGGGATGCCGACCGGGCAGACCTCGGCGCAGCGGCCGTTCATGGTGCAGGCATTGGGCAGGTCGCGGGACGCCGCCAGCCCGTCCAGCACCGGCGTCAGCACCGAGCCCATCGGGCCCGGATAGGTCCCGCCATAGGCATGGCCGCCGATCTGGCGATAGACGACGCAATGGTTCATGCAGGCGCCGCAGCGGATGCAGCGCAGCATCTCGCGGAACTCGTTCGCCAGCATCTTCGTGCGGCCGTTGTCGACCAGGACGATATGCATCTCCTCGGGGCCGTCGGCATCGCCGGGGCGCCCGGGGCCGGCGTGGAAGGTGGTGTATTGCGTCATCTCGCCGCCGGTGGCCGAACGCACCAGCAGGCGCAGCAGCGCGAAGGCATGGGCGGTCGAGGGCACCAGCTTCTCGATCCCCGCGGTCACGATATGGATGCGCGGCGGCGTGGTGGTCAGCTCGGCATTGCCCTCGTTCGTGACCGTGCAGGTGGCGCCGGTATCGGCGACCAGGAAATTCGCGCCCGAGATGCCGATATCGGCGGACAGGAATTTCTGACGCAGCACCCGGCGGGCGCTTTGCACCATGGTCGCCGGGTCCTCGGCGGCGGGCGGCGGCTGGTGGCCGGCCTTGAAAAGCTCGGCCACCTGTTCGCGGGTGCGGTGCATGGCGGGCCAGATGATATGCGAGGGCGCCTCGCCCGCCAGCTGGATGATATGCTCGGCCAGGTCGGTCTCGACCCGCTCGATGCCGGCATCGGCAAGGGCGTGGGGCAGGCCGATTTCCTCGCCCAGCATGGATTTGGCACGGGTCACGAGCTTGGCGTCGGCGGCCAGGCAGATGCGGGTGACGATGGCGCGGGCCTCGGCATCGTCGGCGGCCCAGTGGACCTGCGCGCCGCGGGCGGTGGCGTTCCGCTCGAACAGTTCCAGGTAATGGTCGAGATGGGCGGTGACATGGTCCTTGATCGCCTTGCCGCGGGCCCGGGCGGCTTCGAATTCCGGGAAGGCGGCGACGGCGGCGGCGCGCTTCCTTTCGGCATTGCCGGTGGTGCGGTCGATGGCGACCTTCAGCACCGGGTCGGCCAGGGCCGCCCTGGCGCGGTTCTTGAAATCGGGCAGGGCGCTCATGATGCCTCCTCGCCGATGGCGGGGCCATCCGCCTGGCCGGCCAGCACCTCGACGGTGTGGAAGCAGCGGGTCTTTGCGCCGCGGCGATGCAGTTTGCCCGCCATGTTCATCAGGCAGCCGAGATCGCCGGCCAGCAGGATCTCGGCGCCGGTTCCCTCGATGGCCTCGGCCTTTTCGGTGACGATGGCGTTCGAGATGTCGGAATATTTCACGCAGAAGGTGCCGCCGAAGCCGCAGCAGACGTCGTTGCCGGGCAGGCCGCGCATCTCCAGCCCTTCGACATGGCTGAGCAGCGCGCGGGGCTGGGCGGCGATGCCAAGCTCGCGCAGGCCCGAGCAGCTGTCGTGATAGGTGGCGGAGGCATTGAGCCTCCGCCCCGCGGGCGCATAGCCCATGACATCGCAGAGGAAGCTGGTGATCTCATGGGTTTTCGCCGCCATGGCTTGGGCGCGGGCGGCCCAGTCCGGGTCGCCCGCCAGAAGGTCCGGATAGCCATGCACCATGGTCGCCGCGCAGGAGCCCGAGGGCAGGACGACATGGTCGTAGCCCTCGAACGCCGCGATGGTCTGGCGGGCCAGATGCGCCGCATCGCGGTCGTCGCCGCTGTTCAGCGCCGGCTGGCCGCAGCAGGTCTGGGCCTGCGGCACCTCGACCACGCAGCCCGCTTCCTCAAGAAGCTGGAGGGTTGCGAAGCCGACCTGCGGGCGGATGGCGTCGACAAGGCAGGTCACGAACAGACCGACCGTCGGTTTTGGTTCTCCGGTCATGGGCTTTCCCCTAGTTGGTCACGGTGGCCGGCACGGAACCGCGGCTGCGCGACATGAAGAACAGCACCGCGGCGGCCCAGATCGCGGCGGCGGCCCACCACATCAGGTTGCCGGTCAAGAGCGCGAAGCCGATCAGCCCGCCCTGCACCACGTAATAGGCCATGGGGATCAGGGTCTGGCGGATGATCGCGCCCTCGCGGTCGGTCAGGCCGACGGTGGCCGAGGCGGCGACGACGTTATGCACGCAGATCATGTTGCCCGCCGCGCCCCCGATGGCCTGCAGCGCCACCACGGTGCCCGCGCTCGCCGCCCCCAGGCCGATCTGTTCGGCGGTCGAGAACTGGAAGAGCGAGAACATCATGTTGCTGACCGTGTTCGAGCCGGCGACGAAGGCGCCCATGGCCCCGATCAGCGGCGCGAACATCGGCCAGGCATCGCCCACCACCGACGAGACGCCCTGGGCCAGCACGATGGGCATGCTGGCATAGCTGTCCGAGGCCGAGTTCAGGAACACCTGCACCATCGGCACCGCCAGCAGCAGCGCCGGGGCGGCGGCGATCATGGTCGTGCCCGAGGATTTCAGCGCCCGCCCGTAGTCGCGCCCCGACATGCCATGCAGCAGGAAGGTGAACAGCGAGGCCAGGATCAGGATGGTGCCGGGCAGGAACAGCACCTGCACCGAGGCGTTGATGCCCGAGCCGAACAGGTCGCGGAAGGCGATCGTCATCTCGGGCGAGGTGAGCCATGCCTTGATCGGCGCGATCGAGCGGGTGACGACCAGCAGGGCGACGACGAAGACATAGGGCGCCCATGCCTTGGCCAGCGGCATCACCGGCTTGTGGGCGTTGTGATCCTCGAGATCGTCGAGCTTGCCGACCCAGTTGTCGTTCCAGTCGCGGCGCGGCGGGAAGTCGAAGCTTTCCTTCGGGATCAGGAAGCCGCGCTGCGCCGCCGGCACCACGATCAGCAGCCCGATGATGCCGCCCAGCAGCGAGGGGAATTCCGGCCCCAAGGTCGCGGCGATGATGTAATAGGGCAGGGTGAAGGCGAGGCCCGCGAACAGCGCGAATTTCCAGATGCGGAAGCCCTCGGCAAAGGAGCGGTTGGCGCCGAAGAAGCGGGTCAGCATGCCGACCAGGATCAGCGGGATCAGGAAGCCGATCAGCCCGTGGAGGGTGGCGACCTTGACCGCGATCTCCAGCAGGTAGTCGCCGAAGGCCATCGGGGCGATGGTGGACTCGACGATCTGCTGGTCGGCCAGGCCGGTGCGCACGCCGACCAGGATCGGCGTGCCGACCGCGCCGAACGACACCGGCGTGCTCTGGATGATCAGCGTGACCATGACGGCGGCCATGGCGGGAAAGCCGATGGCGACCAGCAGCGGCGCAGCGATGGCCGCCGGCGTGCCGAAGCCCGAGGCGCCCTCGATCAGCGAGCCGAAGAGCCAGGCGATGATGATCGCCTGCACCCGCCGGTCGGGCGAGATCGAGGTGAAGCCGGCCCGGATCGAGCGGATGCCGCCGCTTTCCTCGAGCGTGTAGAGCATCAGGATGGCGCCGAACACGATGTAGAGCAGGCTGACGGCGGTCACCACGCCGTTGACGGTGGCGCCCATGACCGTGTTCAGCTGGGTGCCCCAGATCAGCAGGGCGGTGGCGACGGTGACGAGATAGGCCACCAGCATCGAGAACTTGGCCGATTTCGCCAGCACCACCAGCAGCACGAAGACCGTGGCGATGGGCAGCAGGGCCAGGATGAATGTGATTAGTCCAGCCATCTTTCCTCCTCAGATGGGGCGGGCGGTTCCGCCGTTGCGGGTGCGCATTCCTGCGCGGTCGTCTTGGATGGCGCGGCCTAGTGCCAATGCGCGCATTTCGAGGTCTGGCCGATGCCGGGGTTCAGGCTGTTGGTCGGGTCCAGCTGACGATAGAAGCCCGCCAGCTCCGGCTTGGCGTTGTAAAGGTGGCCGACATTGTGCTCGGCCGGGTATTCGGCGCCGCGGTCGTCCAGCAGGCGCCACATCTCATGTTCCACGGCCAGGCAGTCCTGGCCCTTTTTCACCACATAGTCCTGATGGAAGACGTGGCAGAAGAAATGGCCGTAATAGAGCTTCTTCTCGATCTTGGCGTCGAGCTGGGGCGGCAGGCGCTCGACCCAGTCGTGGTCGTTGCGGCGCAGGGCGATGTCGAGGGCCACGATGTCCTCGACCTCGCGGGCATGGATGGCGCGATAGCGCACAGCGGCGCCGGCCACGGCGAAACGGTGCAGGAAGGCGGCCTTGCCCTCGTCCGGGGTGCATTCGAACATGTCGCCCTGCGCCGAGGGGAAGATGGCTGAGAGATAGTTGCGCGCCTCGGCGATGCCCGTGCCGCCCATGCGCAGCAGCAGATGGTGCTCGTAGCGGTCGCGGAAGGCGTTCATCCGCTTGGGCAGGTGCTGGGGCGCCAGCGCGGCGATCCCCTGCGCCAGCCGGTCGGAAAGGGTGGCGCCCAGTCCCAGCCGTTCGGTCAGCGCGTCCATGCGCGCCTTGGCGGCGAACAGGGCTGGCATGCGGTCGGTGCCGGCATGGCGGATGAACAGGAAGGTGTCCTTGCCGTATTTCGCCGCCACGTCATAGGCTTCGCGGTGGATGTATTCGCCGGCGATGGGCAGGCTGTCGAAATTGGCCAGGATATGGCGGCGGATCTCGGTCAGCTCGTCGGGGTCGTTGCTGCCGATATAGAAGACCGCCGTGTCCTTTTCGGCCCGGAACGTGTCCAGCCGCACGGCAAAGACCGCGAGCTTGCCGGCGCAGCCCGAGGATTCGTGCAGCCGGCGCGGGTCGGCGTTGAAGCGGGCGGGGGTCTCGGCCTCGATGTCGCGGACATGGTCGGCATATTCGCGGTCCGAGGCCCAGGCGTCGGTGGGGGCGGGGGCGGGCAGGTCGCCCGCCTCGACGCGGGCGAGGATGTCCTCGGGGTCGTCGCCCAGATCAAGGCCAAGGTGGTTGACCAGCGCGACCGAGCCGTCGGCGCGCACCTCGGCGTAAAGGCTCATCTCGGTATAGGCCGGGCCGCGCTGGATCAGCGCGCCGCCGGAATTGTTGCAGATGCCGCCCAGAACCGAGGCGCCGATGCAGCTTGAGCCGATCACCGAATGCGGCTCTCGTCCCAGCGGGCGCAGGCGCTTTTCCAGCGCGTCGAGCGTAGCGCCGGGCAGGCAGAGCACCTGTTCGCCAGCGCCGAGCAGATGGATGCCGCGCAGGCGCATGACCGAGAGCAGCACGATCTCGCGGTCGTAATCCTGGCCCCAGGGGGTCGAGCCGCCGGTCAGCCCGGTATTCGCCGCCTGCAGGATCACCGCGCGGCCCGAGGCGACGGCGGCGTTCAGCACCCGCCACATCTCGACCAGAGTGCCGGGGCGGACCACCGCCGCGACCGGCCCCTCGCCATAGCGGAAGCCGCGGGTATAGCGGCGGGTGGCGCGGTCGGCGGTCAGCACATGCGCCGGCCCCACGATTTCGCGCAGGCGATCCAGCAATGGCCCACGGTCTGCGGCTGCCTCGGCATGGCCGGGTCGCGTCATGGCTTTCCCCTCCCGTCATGGGGGGCAGGCTCCGCGCCGCATGGCACGGCATGAGCAGATTGCTTTACCTTCCCCTCTGTCTTGGTAAAATAATTTGACCATTTGGGTCAAGCGGGAAATCGATTGCACCAGATCGGGCGATTCAGCTATCTTTCAAGGCCGGATGCCGCAGGCTAAAGCCCTGAAATCCCGGCAGCCCCCGAAGGAGTCGAGCATGGCCAGCGAAGTGAACAAGGGTCCCCCCGCCGCGGAAACCACCGCCCGGCATATCGAGGACCTGATTCTCGAAGGCTCGCTGCGTCCCGGCGACCCGCTGCTGCCCGAGCGCGAGATGGCGCTGCGCCTCAACGTCTCGCGCCCGACTTTGCGCCAGGGCATCCGTATGCTGGAGGAGAAGGGGCTGATCGTCGCCGATCCGGCCGGCGGGCGGCGTGTGGCGGCGCTGGCCACCAGCATCACCGATCCGCTGGTCGAGCTGATGGCCTCGCGTGGGGAGGTGGTGGACGACTATCTGGAACTGCGCGGCACGCTGGAGGGCATGGCGGCAAGCCTGGCCGCGACGCGGGCCAATGACGTGGACCGCGCGACGCTGGCCCGCTGCATGGAGCGCATCGACCTGGCCCATGAGGAGGCCGATCCCCGCCACGAGGCCGAGGCCGATGTCGACCTGCATATCGCGGTCTATGAGGCCAGCCACAACATCGTGCTGCTGCAGATCATGCGGGCGCTGTCGGGCATGCTGCGCAAGGGCGTGTTCCACAACCGCGAAAAGCTTTATGCCCGGCCCGAGGTGCGCGACGTGCTGCGCGCCCAGCACCGCGCCATCCACGACGCGATCATGGCCCGCGACCCCGAGGCGGCGGCCCGCGCCGCCCAGGATCACATGAGCTATACCAAGCGCGTCCGCGCCGAAATCATGGCCGCCGAGGCGCGGCTGGAAATCTCGTTGCGCCGCATCGAGGGCGGCAGCCTGACCGCGCGCAACTGAACGGGTTTGCCGGTTCCGGCTTCTGTGCCATCATGATTCCCAACAACCGCAGGGAGATGGCATGGACAGGATGGACAGGCTGGCCGCCCGGATCGACGGCATCGAGGGCCGGATGATCGCGCATCGCCGCACGCTTGAGAGGCTGCTGGACCTTTCGCCCGAAAGCGTCCGGGCCGAGATGCTGCGATGGCTGGAAGATCGCGAGGTGATGCTGGACGGGCAGGAAGATCCCGGCGTGGTTTCCGGCCCCGAGGCGGCGCTGGAGCTGGCCTTGTCGGACGAGATGCGCCTGCTGCACGACCATCTGGCCAGCGCGGCGCGGCGCTAGCGAAGCCTCTTAACCTTTCGTCCGGCACGTGTTAACGCTAACAACCCAAAGCTGCCGCGAACCCCCGGAGGAGGCGCGGCAGCACCAGATCGCAGGCTGACCCAAACCATTCCGCTGGAGGAGTTTCATGAATTCTGTCGAGCCCGCTTACAGCACGGCCATGCTGTTGTTCATCGCCCTGGCGGCGGTGCTTGTCCTGCTGGTCCTGATCATGCGGTTCCGGCTGCATGCCTTTGTCTCGCTGGTGCTGGTCAGCCTGATGACCGCCATGGTCGCGGGCATTCCCCTGGCCGACGTGATCCCGACGCTGCTGCAGGGCTTCGGCTCGACCCTGGCCACGGTGGCCCTGCTGGTGGGCTTTGGCGCCATGATCGGGCGGCTGCTGGAGATCACCGGCGGCGCGCAGGTGCTGGCGGACCGGCTGATCGGCCAGTTCGGCGCCGAGCGCGCACCCTTTGCGCTGGGCGTGGCCTCGCTGCTGTTCGGCTTTCCGATCTTCTTCGATGCCGGGCTGGTGGTGATGCTGCCGATCATCTTCAGCGTAGCCTATCGCTTCGGCGGCTCGGTGCTGCTTTACGCGCTGCCGGCGGCGGGGGCCTTCGCGGCCATGCATGCGCTGCTGCCGCCGCATCCGGGGCCGGTGGCGGCGGGCGACCTGTTGGGGGCTGATATCGGCCTGCTGGTGCTGGTCGGGCTGGTCGTCGCGCTGCCGACCTGGTTCTTCGGCAGCTATCTGTTCGGGCTTTGGGCCGGGCGGCGCTTCGTGCTGCCGATCCCGCAGATCCTGGGCGCGGTCGACGACAGCAGCCATGACCGCATCCCGCCAAGCTTCGGCACCGTGATGCTGGTGCTGCTGCTGCCGCTGGTGCTGATCTTCCTGAACACCGGGCTGGGGACGCTGGCGACGGCCGGGTTGGTGGATGGCGGTGCGGGCTGGGTCACGGTCCTGCGGCTGATCGGGCAGACGCCCATCGCGCTGCTCATCACCGTGCTGGTCGCCATGGCGCTGCTGGGCCGGGGCCGCGGCGCGGCCGAGATCGAGAAGATCATGGACGGCGCGCTGGCGCCGATCTGCGCCATCATCCTGGTCACCGGCGCGGGCGGCATGTTCGGCGGCGTGCTGCGCGCCAGCGGCATCGGCGAGGCGCTGGCCTCCAGCCTCGACGCGGTGGGCATGCCGCTGATCGTCGCGGCCTTCGTCATCTCGATGGCGCTGCGGGTGGCGCAGGGCTCGGCCACGGTGGCGCTGACCACCACCGCCGGGCTGATCGCGCCCACGGTGGCGGCGACCACGGGGCTTTCCGAATTCGACCGCTGCTTCCTGGTGGTGGCCATCGCCGGCGGCGCCACGGTGCTGAGCCATTTCAACGATTCGGGCTTCTGGCTGGTCGGGCGGTTCCTGGAGATGGACGAAAAGACCACGCTGAAGACCTGGACGGTGATGGAGACGCTGCTGGGCAGCATCGCCTTCGGCTTCGCGCTGATCGGCTGGTGGCTGCTGTGAAGGGCGCGGTGCAGCATATCGTGGTGATGGGCGTCTCGGGCTGCGGGAAAAGCACCACGGGCGAGGCGCTGGCCCGGCATCTGGGCTGGCCCTTCGTCGAGGGCGACAGCTTCCATCCCGAGGCCAATGTCGCCAAGATGCGCGCCGGCATTCCGCTGGACGACGACGACCGCGCGCCCTGGCTGCGGGCGCTGGCCGCCGAGATCGCCCGCAACGAGGCGCGCGGCCAGTCCTCGGTCATGGGCTGCTCGTCGCTGAAGCGGGCCTATCGCGACATCCTGCGCGAGGGGGCGCCGGTCGTGCGCTTCCTGCACGTGCATGGCACGCGCGCGCTGCTGGAAAGCCGGCTCTCGCATCGCGCGGGGCATTTCTTTCCCGCCAAGCTGCTGGATTCGCAGCTGGCGACGCTGGAGCCGCTGGCCGCCGACGAGGACGGCGTGGTGGTCGACATGGCCCTGTCGGTCGAGGATCAGCTGCGCGAGGCGCTGCGCCTGCTGGAACTGGACGGCTGAAGCGCGGCAGGAAGAAGGAGAGGCCGCAATGAGCTGGAACCCCGCCCTGACCCCCGGTTGCCCCGATGCGGCCGGCATGGACCAGATCGAGACGCTGATCATCCCGCGGGCCCGCGACATCGGCGGCTTCGAGGTGCGCCGGGCCCTGCCCGCGCCGAAGCGGCAGATGGTCGGGCCGTTCATCTTCTTCGACCAGGCCGGGCCGGCCGAGTTCCTGACCGGGCAGGGCATCGACATCCGCCCGCATCCGCATATCGGGCTGGGCACGGTGACCTATCTCTATCGCGGCGATTTCCATCACCGCGACAGCATCGGCAGCGATCAGGTGATCCTGCCCGGCGCGGTCAACTGGATGGTGGCGGGCCGGGGCGTGACCCATTCCGAGCGCACCTCGGCCGCGGGCCGCGCCGGGCCGCACGGGCTGTTCGGCATCCAGACCTGGATCGCCCTGCCCGAGGATCGCGAGGACATGGCGCCGATCTTCGAGCATCACGGCAAGGAGGCGCTGCCCGAGATCGAGGCCGAGGGCGTCCATGCCAGGCTGATCCTGGGCCATGCCTATGGCGAGCGGGCGCCGGCGACGCTGTATTCCGAGACCTTCTATCTGGACGTGACGCTGGCGCCCGGCGCGCGCTTTCCGCTGCCCGACGATCACGAGGATCGCGGGCTCTACATCACCCAGGGCTCGGTCGGCATCGCCGGGCAGGAATTCGAATCCGGGCGGATGATGGTGTTCCGCCCCGGCGACCGCATCACCGTCGCCGCCGGGCCGCGGGGCGCGCGGCTGATGGCGCTGGGGGGCGCGACGCTGAACGGGCCGCGCTTCATCTGGTGGAACTTCGTCGCCTCGTCGCGCGAGCGCATCGAACATGCCAAGGAACAATGGCGCGCCGCGAATTGGGGGCAGGGGCTGTTCGACCTGCCGCCCACCGATCGCGACGAACATATCCCGCTGCCCTGAAGCCGGTCCCCCGGGCGGATCGGCGCCCGCCCTGCGCGAGGGGTTCGGGCGGCATGGACCCGAGAACGGCGCTGCCGGGGCAGCCGTCCTCAGTCGGGCAGGATGCGCACCGCGCCCTTGTCGGCCGAGGCGGCGAATTGCGCATAGACCTTGAGCGCGGCCGAGACCTGGCGCTGGCGCGGCTGCGCGGGCTTCCAGCCCTTGGCGTCCTGCTCGGTGCGGCGCGCGGCCAGCTCGTCCTCGGGCACCGCCAGCCGGATCGAGCGGTTGGGGATGTCGATCTCGATCAGGTCGCCGTCGCGGACCAGGCCGATGGTGCCGCCGGCCGCCGCCTCGGGGCTGACATGGCCGATGGAAAGGCCCGAGGTGCCGCCCGAGAAACGCCCGTCGGTGATGAGCGCGCAGGCCTTGCCCAGCCCTTTCGATTTCAGGTAGCTGGTCGGATACAGCATCTCCTGCATGCCCGGCCCGCCCTTGGGACCTTCGTAGCGGATGACCACCACGTCGCCGGCCTCGACCTTGCCGGTCAGGATGCCGGACACCGCGGCGTCCTGGCTTTCATAGACCTTGGCCTTGCCGGAAAACACCAGGATCGATTCGTCCACGCCCGCGGTCTTCACGATGCAGCCGTCCAGCGCGATATTGCCCTTCAGCACCGCCAGCCCGCCATCCTTGGAGAACGGCGCCTTGGCCGAGCGGATCACGCCCTTCTCGCGGTCGAGGTCCAGATCGGGCCAGAGCGTCGCCTGGCTGAAGGCGACCTGCGTCGGCACGCCGCCCGGCGCGGCCAGGAACAGCTCGCGCGCAGCTGGGTCGTTGCTGCGGGCGATGTCCCATTGGTCGATGGCGGCGCCGATGGTGGGGGCATGCACGGTCGGGCAGTCGCGGTCGATCAGCCCGGCGCGGTCGAGTTCCCCAAGGATCGCCATGATGCCGCCGGCGCGGTGGACGTCTTCCATATGCACGTTGGCGGTGTTCGGCGCGACCTTGCAGAGGCAGGGCACCTTGCGCGACAGCGCGTCGATGTCGTCCATGGTGAAATCGACCCCGCCTTCCTGCGCGATGGCCAGGAGGTGCAGCACGGTATTGGTCGAGCCGCCCATGGCGATGTCCAGCGACATGGCGTTCCGGAACGCCGCCTTGCTGGCGATGGCGCGCGGCAGGACCGAAGCGTCGTCCTGTTCGTAATGGCGGCGCGTCACCTCGACGATGCGGCGGCCGGCTTCCAGGAACAGGTTCTTGCGCAAGGCATGGGTGGCCAGCGTCGAGCCGTTGCCGGGCAGCGACAGGCCAAGGGCTTCGGACAGGCAGTTCATGGAATTGGCGGTGAACATGCCCGAGCAGGAGCCGCAGGTCGGGCAGGCAGCCTCTTCGATGGCGGCAAGGTCCGCGTCCGAGACCTTGTCGTCGGCCGCCGCGACCATGGCGTCCACCAGGTCCAGCGAGACCTTGCGCCCGTCGCCCAGCGTGACCTTGCCCGCCTCCATCGGCCCGCCCGAGACGAAGATCGCCGGGATGTTCAGCCGCATCGCCGCCATCAGCATGCCCGGCGTGATCTTGTCGCAGTTCGAGATGCAGACCATGGCGTCGGCGCAATGGGCATTCACCATGTATTCGACCGAGTCGGCGATCAGCTCGCGCGAGGGCAGGGAATACAGCATCCCGTCATGGCCCATGGCGATGCCGTCATCGACCGCGATGGTGTTGAATTCCTTGGCGATGCCGCCCGCCGCCTCGACCTCGCGCGCGACCATCTGGCCCAGGTCCTTCAGATGCACATGGCCCGGCACGAACTGCGTGAAGCTGTTCACGATGGCGATGATGGGCTTGCCGAAATCGCTGTTCTTCACCCCGGTCGCACGCCAGAGGCCACGGGCCCCCGCCATGTTGCGGCCGTGGGTGGTGGTGCGGGAACGATATGCGGGCATGGCTGGGTTCTCTGTCGTCTGATTGTCCGTGCTGAGCGGCCAGTATCACGAAGGAATTGGCGAAGTTACCCCATATCACGCTGGGCAGCGGCGACCACCCCCGATTTCACGCCCCGCCGGCCAGCCCGCACAGGATGCGCCGGCTGCGGCGGATGATCGTCGCCACCGTCAGCGCCAGCACCAGCCCCAGCGTCCAGGCCAGCACCGGCCAGCCCGCGCCGGCGATCCAGGCGCCGGTCTGCGCCAGCGCGCCCAGCGTCACGGCGGCCATGCGGTGCGCCTTGGCCCCCGGGCCCGAGAAATCCGAGCCGAGCCCCGAGGCGCGGCCGAATTCGCGCAGATATGCGGTCAGGATCGCCAGCGCCCCGGCCAGCAGCCCCAGCGCCGGCCAGCCCGCCGCCAGGCCGAAGCCGGCAAGGATCATCAGGTCCGAGAGCCGGTCCGGCACCTCGTTCCAGAAGGCGCCGTCCGGCGTGCCCATGCCGCCCTCGACCGCCACCAGCCCGTCGAAGAGGTTGCACAGCAGCCGCAGCTGGCAGAAGGCCGCGCCCAGCACCAGCAAAAGCCCCGCCGCCCAGCCCGGCCCGACCAGCGCGGACAGGGCGAAGGCCCCGCCCGACAGCGCCGCTGCCAGCACCGAGCCGGCCGAGATGCGGTTCGGGGCCACGCCCTTCTCGACCAGCCGCCGGGTGACATGGGCGGCCCATTTCGTGTTGCGGCTGGCGATCGGCCGCCGGCTGAAATCCTCGGTCACATCCACCCCCATGCCAGAATGTGCAGAAAGATCGGGGCCGAGAACACCAGGCTGTCCAGCCGGTCGAGGATGCCCCCATGCCCCTGCACCAGCGTGCCCCAGTCCTTGACGCCGCGGTCGCGCTTGATCGCCGACATGATCAGCCCGCCGAAGAAGCCGAAGGTGGTCACGGTCAGCGCGATCAGCCCCGCCTCCCACCAGCGGAACGGCGTGAAGGGCGTCAGCGCCACACCCAGCGCGCTGGCGCTGAGCACGCCGCCGACCAGCCCCTCGACCGTCTTCGAGGGCGAGACGCGCGGCGCCAGCAGGTGCCGGCCGATGCTCTTGCCCCAGACATATTGCAGCACGTCCGAGGCCTGCACCACCAGGATCAGCCAGGCGACCAGCGTGAAGGCGCTGTAGCGATAGTCGGGAATATCCAGCGTCAGGATCGCCGGGATATGCGAGACGCAATAGACGCAGACCATCAGCCCCCATTGCGTCTCTGACACCCGGGTCAGGAAGCCCTGCACCTCGCCCTTGAACACGGTCACGACCGGCAAGAGCAGGAAGCTGTAGACCGGGATCAGCAGCGCGGCAAAGACTGGCACGTGGAAATAGACCAGCAGGTATTGCAGCGGCAGGATCAGGTAGAAGGCGATGGCCAGCCCGTCATGGTCGTCGCGCCGGGTGTGGGTGATGGTGGCGAATTCGCGCAGCGCCGCCATCGAGCAGAGCGCGAAGAACAGCGTGATCGCCCCGGCGCCCAGGGTGAAGATCAGCGCCAGCACGCCGATCATCACCCACCAGGCGCGGATGCGGTCGGCGAGGTTCTGCGCCGTCGGTCCGGCGACGCGCCCCGAGCGGATCAGCATCCGCGCCACCAGCGAGGCCAGGATCAGGAAGGCGAAGAGCCCGTAGAAGAAGAAGGCCGAGGGGGAATGAAAACGGTCCATGGATCAGCCTTTCGCCTCGGCCAGCGCCAGCATCGCGGCGGCGAGGCGTTGCAGGAAATCCTCGCGGCTCTCGCCGGTCTCGACCCGCATCGGGCCGCCGAAGCGCACGGCGCAGTTCAGCGGCACCGGCAGGAAGGCGCCCTTGGGCAGGATGCGGTCGAGGTTCAGGATCCAGGCCGGCACGATCTCGGCCTCGGGGACGGCGCGGGCCAGGTGGTAGATGCCGGATTTCAGCGGCAGCAGCCGGGCGTCGGTCAGGTTGCGCGTGCCCTCGGGAAAGAAGATCACGTCCTCGCCGCCGCGCAGCACCTCGGCCACGGTCTCGACGGGATCGGCGCGGCGGCTGGCGGGGTCGCGGTCGATCAGCACGGCGCGGAACACCTGATGCGCGATCCAGCGGCGGATGGCCGAGCGTTCCCAGTAATCGGCGCCGGCGACGGGGCGGGTGCGCAGCCGGTGCGGCTTCGGCAGCGCCGACCACAGCGCCACGAAATCGGCATGGCTGACATGGTTCGCGACCAGGATGCGCGGCGCGCCGCCCGGCGGCGGCAGGTCGATGGCGCGCAGGCTGATGAGGATGCGCGCCGTCGCAACCAGGCCCGCGCGGGTCAGTCTTGCCGGTATCGTTGCCGTCATTCAGTCCCTCGTCCGCCTGTCCTTGCGGTTTCTCGCATGAAATCGCGGCAGGGCGGAAGGGGCGCTGATGCGCTTTTCCGCCGCCACGGCAGGGTGGCCCAGGGGCCTGCGAGCGGTGCGCGCCTGCGACGCTCAGCCGGCCTGCGTCATTCCAGCCAAAGATCCCGCAGCAGCGATTGCGCGAGATGGTCCACCGAGCCGCCGTCGATCCGCACGCATCTTTCGTGCCCTGCGTAGGAAACCCGGATCGTGTCGCCGACGACCTCGTATTCGCCGGAAACCAGCGCGCCCTTGCGGCCTGTAAGGGTGACCGTGCGTTTCATTTGCCTGTCCCTTCCTCCTTCCATACCAGCACCTTGCGCGCTTGCGCCGAGTCGCGGAAGTTCGCCTTTGAGACAGGTGCGCCGCCTGTGTGCCAGAGGTCACACCCCCGCCCGGATCCGAATCCCTTGTCTCAGCGCGGTGCGGCGGGAACATGACGGGCCGCGGGCGGTTTCTTTCGCGGAAGGCTTCGGGCCATTTCCGAAGCCGCGGCAATCCGGAGGACGAGACCATGCCTGCCAAGTCCAAGGCGCAGCAGAAGGCGGCCGGCGCGGCCCTTGCCGCCAAGCGCGGCGAGACCAGCAAAAGCGAACTGCGCGACGCCTCGCGGGATATGTATGAATCGATGAGCGAAAAGCAGCTGGAGGAGCTGGCCGCCACCAAGCGCAAGGGCAAGCCCGAACACAAGGGCTGACCCCCGCCGCGGCGCGGCGCGGGCAAGGGCTGCATCCGGGGCCGGCGTCGCGTCCCGGGAAGATCGCCGCGTGAACCCGGGCGTGCGGGGCGCGTTGGCCGGATGACGCGCGCCCTTCCGGACGGTCGTGGCCCGGCGCCCTTGGGCCGCGTCTTCCGAAGCTTGCCTGCCGCCTAGCGCGCGCCGAACAGCGCGATCAGCCCGTCCGCCAGCGCGCCGCGCCAGACCAGATAATCGTGCCCGCCGGCATATTCGCGCCAGTCGACCGCATAGCCCTTGAGCCGCAGGATGTCGCGCAGGCTGCGCGAGGTCTGCAGGATGCCGTCCCCGCCATGGCGCGAAGTCTCGAAACTGCCGGCGCTGAGGAAGAAGCGGATCGGCAGGCGGTCGCGCGCGGCGAATTCGGCCGCGACATGCGGCGTGCCGTCGCTGGCCGAGCCCTGCGGCGCCCACCAGAACGAGCCCGACATGGACAGGGCATTGCCGAAACGGTCGGACCGGCGCAGCGCGACGGTGGCGGCGGCCAGCCCGCCATAGCTGGCCCCGGCCAGCACGGTGCGGGCCGGGTCGGGGGTGATGCCGGTCTCGGCCGCGATCAGCGGCAGCAGCTCATCGGCCAGCGCGTCGGCAAAGGTGTCGTTGCCGGGCAGCTCGCGCGCCCGGGTCATGCCGTCGATCGAGGGGATCAGCACCGCCAGCACCGGCGGCAGCCGGCCCTGCCGCGTCAGCGTGTCCAGCATCTGCGGCGCCTGCATCTCGGCCAGCGCCCGCTCGCCGTCGAAGATCAGCGCCAGCACCAGACGCGGATCGGCGGGGTCGAGATCGCGCGGATGCGCGATCAGCAGCTCGCGGCTGTTGCCCAGGGTCGGGCTGTCGAAGACGACCCGCCGCATGGCCGGATCGGCCTCGGGCGCGGGCGGGGTGCCTGGCTGCGGCGGCGCCTGCGGCAGGGTAAGCGTCGCGTGCTGGTTGAAGCGGTCGGGCGCCTCTGCGGGCCAGGGATGGCGGTTCAGCGGGTCCATCTGCGCCGTGGCCAGGATGGCCATGCGCCGCGCCCGGGCATTGCCGGGCAGGTCGGGCACGTCGGGCGCCAGCTTGTAGGACAGCCGGGTCGTGCGCGGCACGCGGAAGCTCTTGAACCAGACGTCGCTGTCGCCCAGCCGGTCGAGCCAGTCGTGATCGCTCGACGGGCCGCCGAACAGCCGGACATTGCGCTGCGCCCCGCGCCACAGAAAGGTCAGGACGACCTCGCCGGCCTCGGCCTCCTCGACCAGCGGCGTGCCCTCGGCCGCGACGGCGCGCCAGAACCCGGCCGTGTCGCCGCCCTGGGCCAGCGTCTCGGCCAGCGCCGCCATGCGCGGGCTGAGATAGTCCGGCGCCGGCGGCTGCAGGTCGGCGGGGGCGACCAGCTGGTCCAGCGCCACCCGGGTTTCGCCGGCCCCCGACAGGCGCAGGATCATCGCCTCGCCCTCGCTCATCGCCTGGAAGCGGATGGCGCCGCGGTCCTGCTGCGCCAGCTGGCGGAAATGCGCGCCCTCTGCGGTCAGCAGCGCGGCATCGACCGGCTGCGCCCCGGCCTCGATCCGGCCGGCCAGATAGCTGCCGGGCGGGGCCTCGATGCGCAGCTGCACCGGCCTGGCCGGGTCGAGCCGCAGCGCCAGGCTTTCGCCCGCCGCCAGCCGGTCCTGCGCCGCGGCGGGCAGGGCGGGGGCCAGCAGAAGCGCCAGCGCCGCGGCCAGAATGCGGTGCGGCAGGGCGCGCAGAAGGATGTCGCGGCAAGCGCCGTGTTTTCCGATCATGTCACCGTCATGGTTCGCGCGGACTGGCTGGACGGAATCGTGGCGCCGCATTCCCGAGTAAAATCGCAGGTTTCCCTATAGAGCCGCCGGGCCGCCGAGGAAAGCCCCGCGGACAGCCCGCCGGGATCGGCGCCGGGGCGGGGGAGGCGCAGGAAAAAGCCCCGCTCCGGCAGGGAACGGGGCGGGCCTTGGCCTGCGGTCAAGGATTTGGTGACGAAATGCGGAACGGGTAACAAGGAACTCGTCAACCTTGAAATGCCGCCGCCTTACCCTGCGCGCGGGCGGCGGTCTGTGCGCCGGCGCACAATGGCGCGGGAAAACGGCGGAAATCGGACCCGGACCGACGCGCGGCGGTCCTAGGCGCCGCCCGCCAGCACGCAGAGCAGCTCGAACAGCATTGTCGCGCCGGTCAGCGCGGTGATGCCGCCGACATCGAAGGGCGGCGAGACCTCGACCACATCGGCGCCGACGATCTTCAGCCCGGCCAGCCCGCGCAGCATGGCCTGCGCCTCGCGGGTGGTGAAGCCGCCGATCTCGGGCGTGCCGGTGCCGGGCGCCATGGAAGGGTCGATGCCGTCGATGTCGAAGGTCACATAGGCGGGCGCATCGCCCATCAGCGCGCGGACCTCGGCCATCACCTCCTCGGGGCCGCGGCGGGCGAATTCCTCGATATAGACGATGCGCACCCCCTGGTCCTGCGCCCAGCGATGCTCGTCGGCGGCGTAGATCGAGCCGCGGATGCCGATCTGCACCACGCGCCGGGGGTCCAGGATGCCCTCCTCGATGGCGCGGCGGAAGGGCGTGCCATGGGTATAGGGATTGTCGCCGAAATAGCGGTCGTTGGTGTCGGAATGGGCGTCGAACTGCACCAGGCCCAAGGGCCCGCGCCCGGGATCGGCCTTGCGAAGCGCCCGCAGCACCGGCAGCGTCGTCAGGTGATCGCCCCCCACGGCAAGCGGCAGCGCGCCGGCGGCGCAGATCGCGGCGATGCCTTCCTCGATCTGCCGCAGCGCCGCCATCAGGTCGATGGGCTGCACGATCAGGTCGCCGATATCGGCCACCGCCAGCCGCTCATAGGGGGCGATGCCGGTGGCATGGTGGACGCGGCGCATCAGGCTGGACTGGTTGCGCACCTCGCGCGGGCCGTGGCGGGCCCCGGCGCGATTGGTGGTGCCGCCGTCCCAGGGGATGCCGACGATGGCGACGTCAAGCCCCCGGGCGCTGTCGGCGGCGGGCAGCCGCATGAAGGTGGAATGCCCGGCGAAGCGCGGGATGCGCGCGGCGTCGACAGGCTGGGGCAGGGTCTTCGGCATGACGGCTCCGCGGCTGCTGGCAAGGGTGCCCTGGGGCTGTCGCCATCATTCGCCGCCCGCGCCGCGATTCGCAAACCCCCGCCGCGCCCGGCCGGTTCAGATCGCGAAATCCTCGAGCGTCTTGCCGGCGGCCAGGGCTTCGGCGATCCAGCCCGGCTTGCGGCCGCGGCCGCTCCAGGTCAGCTCGGGGTTTTCCGGATGGGCGTATTTCGGCACCGCCGCAGGCCGGCTTGCGGCCGCCGCGACCAGATCGGCCAGCGAAAAACCGAACTGCTTCGCGGCCTCCTCGGCCTTGGCCCGCGCCTCGGCCTTGCGGCGGGCCTCGAAACCCTCGATCGCCTTTTCGACATCCTTGCGCAGCTGCTTCAGCTCGGCCAGCGACAGCGCATTCAGGTCGGGATTGGTCATTGTCTGTCCCCCTTGATGTGGCAAACCTGTATTTCACAAACCGTCCGAGGATGAAACAGATCCCGCAAATGCCCCATTTCCTGAAAAACCGCGATGCGCGCCGGCTGTTTCTGGACCGTCACCTGCTGCTGCGACCCGGTTCGGGCGCGGGCCGGGGCGCGGATCTGGAAGCCGTGCTCAATAGCCTGGGCTTCGCGCAGGTGGACAGCGTGAACACCCTGGCCCGCGCGCATGACCTGATCCTGTGGTCGCGGCGCGGGCGCTACCGGCCCCCGGCGCTGGAGGGGTTGATCGCCCGCCACCGCGCCGCCTTCGAGCACTGGACCCATGACGCGGCCGTGATCCCGATGCGCTTCTATCCGATGTGGCGGCTGAAATTCGCCCGGGACGAGGCGCATATGCAGCGCCGCTGGCCGAAATGGCGGCGCGAGGGCTGGGACGCGGAATTCGACAGCGTGCTGCGCCATATCGCCGATCACGGCCCGGCCAGTTCCTCGGATCTGGGCGGAGAGGAGCCCAGGGGCTCGGGCGGCTGGTGGGACTGGCATCCGTCCAAGACGGCGCTGGAATATCTGTGGCGCTCGGGCCGGCTGGCGATCCGCCACCGTTCGGGCTTCCGCAAGGTCTACGACCTGGCCGAGCGGGTGATCCCGGCCGAGCATCTGGCGACGCGGCTCGACGATGCCGAGATCGTCGACTGGGCGCTGGCGGCGGCGCTGGAGCGGCTGGGCTTTGCCACCAGCGGCGAGCTGGCCGCCTTCTTCGCCATCGCCACGCCGGACGAGGCGAAGCGGTGGTGCGCCGAGGCGCTGGCGGCGGGCCGGATCGTGGAAATCGACGTGGAAATGGCCGATGGCGCGATCCGGCGCAGCTATTCCAGCCCGGCGCTGCTGGATCTGGTCCCCGCGCTGCCCGAGCCGTCCTCGCGCATCCGGCTGCTTTCGCCCTTCGATCCGGCCCTGCGCGACCGGGCGCGGGCCGAGCGGCTGTTCGGCTTCCGCTACCGCATCGAGATCTTCGTGCCCGCCGGGCGGCGGCAATACGGCTATTACGTCTTTCCGGTCCTGCAGGGCGACCGGCTGATCGGGCGGCTGGACGCCCGGCGCGAGGAGGGCGCGCTGGCCGTCCGCGCCTTCTGGCCCGAGCCGGGGCTGCGCATGGGCCAGGGCCGCATCGCGGGGCTGGCCGCCGAACTGCGGCGCATCGCGCCGCTGGCCGGGGTGCAAGACATCCGCCATGCGTCGGGTTGGCTGCGCGGATAGCGCGCCCGGCGCGCGGGCCGGGCGGCTGCAAAGTCCGGCGCCACTGCGCGCTCGCTCCGGTCCTGACCGGACGGCGCCGAAGAAATCATAACATTGTTGCCTATCGGCAGGATTGTCTTAATCTCGACCCATGACAATATGGACCCCCGATCCCGGCGGCTTGCATCGTCCGGCCTATCTCTCGCTTGCCGAGCAATATGCGCGGGCGATTCGCGACGGCATGCTGCCCGCCGGCAGCCGCCTGCCGCCGCAGCGCCGGCTGGCCGACGATCTGGGACTGTCGGTCCAGACCGTCTCGCGCGCCTATGAAGAGCTGATCCGCCGCGGCCTGGTGGTCGGAGAGGTCGGGCGCGGCTCCTTCGTGCTGCCGCCGGGGTCCGAGAACAGCCCGCCCTATCTGGCCGAGCGGCTGGGCGAGCTGGTCGATCTGTCGATCCTGAAGCCCGTGACCGAGCGCATGCATGTCGAAACCTTCCGCGAGGGGCTGCATTGGGTGGCCGAGAACCTGACCGCCCCGGCCGCGCTGTCCTTTCGGCCGAACTCGGTCCTGCCGCAGCACCGGCAGGTCGCGGCCGACTGGCTGCGCCGCAAGGGCATCGAGGCCGCGCCCGAAAACATCACCATCACCGACGGCGCGACCTCGGCCATCACCACCGCGGTGATGAGCGCGGTGCCCGCCGGCGGCACGCTGGCCGCAGCCGCGCTGACCCATCACCTGCTGATGCCGCTGTGCAAATACCTCGGCCTGCATCTGGAGGCCCTGCCGGTCGATGACGACGGCATCGTGCCCGAGGCGCTGGACCATCTGGCGCGCAAGGGCAGCCTGCGCGCGCTTTACATGCAGCCGGCGGCGATCAACCCCATGGCGATCATGACCGGCGCCGAGCGCCGCGCCGAACTGGCCGCCATCGCCCGCCGCCACGACCTGCTGATCGTCGAGAACGACATGCTGAACGCGATGATCCCCGACCGGCCGCCGCCGATGGCGGCGCTGGCGCCCGAGCGGGTGCTGCACATCAACGGCTTCACCAAGACCACGCTGCCCGGCCTGCGGGTCGCCTGGCTGCTGTCGCCGGCGCGGCTTGCCTCGGCCACCGCCAACCGGCATCTGGTGACGAACTGGATGGCCACCCCCGCCATGGTCGAGCTGCTGAGCCACTGGATCAGCGACGGCACCGTGGAGCGGCTGATCCTGTGGCAGCGCGAGGCGCTGGCCGTCCGCCACCGCATCGCCCGCGAAGTTCTGGGCGCGGCGCCGTTCCGCGCCCATCCGCAAAGCCTGCATATCTGGCTGGAACTGCCCCCCGGCCGCGACGAGGAGGAATTCGTCGCCCAGGCCCGCCAGCGCGGCGTGGCCGTCGCCTCGGGCCGGGCCTTCCGGCTGAGCGAGCGCGGCCGGCGCGACGCGGTGCGAATCGCGCTTGGCTCGACCAGCGCGGAAGAGCTGCGCCGGGGCCTGTCCCTGGTGGCCGAAACCCTGGGCGGCAGCGCCGAACCCCTGCTTCCGCTGATTTGACGGGCAGATTGTCGCGGAAAATTGTTATGATATTATTTAAATATTGACCTGATTTGATCTCGCTGCAAAGTTCCTCTGGACAGCAAGGGGGACGTCTTTGGACCAGCCGATCATTCGCATCCAGAACCTGCGCAAGTCCTTCGGGACGCTGACCGTCATCGACGGGCTGAATTTCGACGTGATGAAGGGCGAGAAGCTGGCGCTGATCGGCCCATCGGGTTCGGGCAAGACCACCATCCTGCGCATCCTGATGACGCTCGAGGATATTTCCGGCGGCCGCATCGAGGTCTGCGGCGAGCCGCTTTACCACATGCAGAAGCACGGCGCCGAGGTGCCCGCGGACGAGGCGCATCTGCACAGGATGCGCCGCCACATCGGCATGGTGTTCCAGCATTTCAACCTGTTCCCGCACAAGTCGGTCTTGCAGAACATCACGCTGGCGCCGATGCTGACCAAGGGCGAGCCGCGGGCCGTGGCCGAGCAGCGGGCGCGCGAGTTGCTGGACATGGTGGGACTGGCCGACAAGGCCGACTACATGCCCAGCCAGCTGTCCGGCGGCCAGAAGCAGCGCGTCGCCATCGCCCGCGCCCTGGCGCTCCAGCCGCAGATCATGCTGTTCGACGAAGTGACATCGGCGCTGGACCCCGAACTGGTCGAGGAGGTGCTGGAGGTGATGAAGCGCCTGGCCGCCGAGACCGACATGACCATGCTGCTGGTCACGCATGAGATGGGCTTCGCCCATGATTTCGCCGATCGCGTGCTGTTCTTCGACAAGGGCCGCATCGTCGAGCAGGGCCCGCCCGCCCAGATCTTCACCGCGCCGCAAGAGGACCGCACGAAGTCCTTCCTGCGCAAGATCATCGCCGCAGGACAGCGCGTGTGATGCAACCCGACAGGAGAGAATGATGAAGAAATGCCTGATTGTCGCGGCGCTGCTGGCCGCGCCGCTGCCCGCCATGGCCGACAAGCTAGAGGACCTGCAGAAGCAGGGCTATGTCCGCATCGCCATCGGCAACGAGCCGCCCTATACCGCCGTCGCCTCGGACGGCAAGGTCTCGGGCGCGGCGCCGGACGTGGCCCGCGCGGTGTTCGAGAAGCTGGGCATCAAGGACCTGGAGGCGTCCATCGCCGAATATGGCGCGATGATCCCCAGCCTGCAGGCCGGCCGCGTCGATGCGATCACCGCCGGCCTGTTCATGAAGCCGGAACGCTGCAACGCCGTGGCCTATTCCGAGCCGATCCTCTGCGATGCCGAGGCGCTCTTGCTGCCCAAGGGCAATCCCAAGGGCTTCAAGTCCTATGCCGACATCGCCAATGACGGCTCGGCCCGGCTGGGCGCGCCCGGCGGCGGCACCGAGGAAAAGCTGGCGCTGGATGCCGGCGTGCCGCGCGACCGGCTGGTGGTGGTGCCCGACCCGCAATCGGGGCTGAAGATGGTGCAGGACGGCCGGATCGACGCCTATTCGCTGCCGGTCCTGTCGCTGAACGACCTGCTGGCGAAGTCGGGCGACGCCAACCTGGAAGTCTTTGCCCCGGTCGAGGGCGCGCCGGTCTATTGCGACGGCGCCGCCTTCAACAAGAAGGACACCGCGCTGCGCGACGCCTTCGATGTGGAGCTGGCCAAGCTGAAGGAATCGGGCGAATTCGCCGCCATCGTCGAGCCCTATGGCTTCTCGGCCGCCGCGGCGATGTCCACCACCCGCGACGCGCTCTGCGCCGCGCAGTAAGGCAGCCGGGCGGGGGAAGACCCCGCCCATCCATCAGCAAGAGAGGCAGGCATCAGCGCATGGGCGACTGGGCAGGATATCTGACACTCATCCTTATGGGGGCATGGGTCACGGTCAAGCTGACGCTGATGGGCTCGGCCCTGGCGCTGGTCGTGGCCTTCATCGCCGGGCTGGGGCGCATCTCGCGCCATGCTCCGCTGCGCTGGCTGGCGACCGCCTATATCGAGTTCTTCCGCGGCACCTCGATCTTCGTGCAGCTGTTCTGGATCTATTTCGTGCTGCCGATGACCGGGATGCAGCTGACGCCGATGCAGGCCGGGGTGATGGCGCTGGGGCTGAATGTCGGCGCCTATGGGGCCGAGGTGGTGCGCGGCGCCATCCTTGCCGTGCCACGCGACCAGCACGAGGCCTGCGTCGCCGTCAACCTGACCCGCTTCCAGCGCATGCGCCACGTCATCCTGCCGCAGGCGCTGCCGCTGATGCTGCCGACCTTCGGCAACAATGCCATCGAGCTTCTGAAGGCGACTTCGGTCGTGTCGCTGATCTCGCTGTCGGACATGACCTTTCAGGCGCAGGTGGTGCGCTCGCAGACCGGCAGCACGCTGATGCCCTTCGTCACCATCCTGCTGCTGTATTTCGCCATGTCCTCGGCGCTTTCCTTCGGCATGCGCCGGCTGGAGCGGCGGGTGACGCGCGGCCTGGACGGGGTGCGCTGAGATGGAATGGGATTGGGATTTCGCCTGGTCGATCATGCCGACCCTGCTGGCCGGGTTTCGCATCACCCTTGTCGCCACCTTCCTCGGCGCCATCGTCGCGGCGGTGCTGGGGCTGGTCTTCGCCATCCTGCGCCGCTCGCCCAACCGGCTGGTGGCGCGCGGCACCGGCTTCGTGGTCGAGTTCATCCGCGGCACGCCGCTGCTGGTGCAGCTTTACTTCATCTTCTACGTGCTGCCCGGGCTGGGCATCCGCCTGCCGGCGCTGACCGCAGGGGTGATCGGCATGGGGCTGCATTACGCGACCTATGCCGCCGAGGTCTATCGCGGCGGCATCGAGGCGGTGCCGCGCGGGCAATGGGAGGCGGCCAAGGCCACCAACCTGACCACGCGCCAGACCTGGCTGCATGTGGTGCTGCCGCAGGCGGTGCCGCCGATGATCCCGGCCATGGCGAATTATCTGCTGGCCATGTTCAAGGAAACGCCGCTGCTGTCCGCGATCACCGTGCTGGAGCTGATGAACCAGGCGAAGTCGGTCGCGAACAGCTCCTATCGCTATGTCGAGCCGATGACGCTGGTCGGCGTGATGTTCCTGATCGTCAGCCTGATCTCGGTGGTGGTGCTGCGCTGGCTGGAACGCCGTTACGGGAGGATTTCGCGGTGACTGTGCTTTCCGTTCCGGTCGTGCTGGACGACCGCCCGCTGCCGCGCCGGGTCGGTCTGGTGACGCTGGCCACCGACCACACGACCGAGGTGGATTTCGCCGCCCTGCCGGCGCATGGCGTGGGCGTCTATGCCACCCGCATCCCCTTCGCCAACCCGGTGACGCCCGAGACGCTGGCCGCCATGGCCCGCGACGTGACCGCGGCCGCGGCGCTGATCCTGCCAGAGGAGGATCTGGACGCGGTGGTCTATAGCTGCACCTCGGCCTCGGTGGTGATCGGGGACCGGGCGGTGCGGGAGGCGATCCGGCTGGGCAAGCCCTCGGCGGAACCGATCACGCCGATCTCGGCCGGCTTCGCGGCGCTCAGGGCGCTGGGGGCCGAGCGGATCACCCTGCTGACCCCCTACACAGCGCGGACGACCCAGCCGATGGCGGAATGTTTCGAGGCGGGGGGCTTCGCCTTGCAGGGCGTCTCCTGCCTGAACCTGACCGACGACCGCGAGATGGCGCGGATTTCCCATGCGACGATCATCGAGGCCGCACGCGCTGCACTCGCGCCGGGCAGCCAGGCGCTGTTTCTCGCCTGCACCGCCGTCCGCGCCTGCGCGATCATCGACCGGATCGAGGATGCGGTCGGCGTGCCGGTGGTCTCGGCCAATTCCGCGACGCTCTGGGCCGCGGCGCGGGCTTGCGGCGTGACCGGGCCGGTCGCTCCGGGCCAGTTGATGAGGCAGCCATGACCGTGACCCTGGACGACATCCGCGCCGCCGCCGAACGCATCCGCGGCCATGTGGTGGAAACGCCGCTGCTGCGCGACGAGCTGCTGTCGGCGCGGCTGGGCCAGCCGGTCTGGCTGAAATGCGAATACCGCCAGACCACCGGCGCCTTCAAGCTGCGGGGCGCGACCAATGCCATCCTGTCGCTGCCGGTCGAGGCGCTGGCGCGGGGCGTCGTCACCGCCTCGACCGGCAATCACGGCCGCGCCCTGGCCCATGCCGCCCGGGCGCTGGGCGTGCCCGCCACCGTCTGCCTGTCCCGGCTGGTGCCCGAGAACAAGGTGCGGGCGATCCGCGAGTTGGGGGCCGAGGTCCGCATCATCGGCGCCAGCCAGGACGAGGCGATGCAGGAAGTCGCCCGCGCCGTGGCTGAAGAGGACATGACCGAGATCCCGCCCTTCGACCACGAGGCCGTGGTCGCCGGGCAGGGCACCATCGGCCTGGAAATCGGCACGCCCCAGGCGGTGCTGGTGCCGCTGTCCGGCGGCGGTCTCGCGGCCGGGGTGGCGGTGGCGATCAAGGCGCTCTCACCCGCCACGCGCGTCATCGGCCTGACCATGGAGAACGGCGCCGCCATGGCCGCGAGCCTCGCTGCCGGCCATCCGGTCGAGGTCGCCGAAAGCCCCAGCCTTGCCGACAGCCTCGGCGGCGGCATCGGGTTGCGCAACCGCGTGACCTATCCGCTGTGCCGCGACCTGCTGGACGATGTGATCCTGCTGACCGAGGCCGAGATCGCCGCCGGCATCCGCCATCTCGGCCGTGCCGGCCATGTCGTCGAGGGCGCGGCCAGCGTCGGCACCGCCGCTCTGCTGGCCGGCAAGGTCGTCCCGCAAGGCCCGACCGTCTGCATCCTTTCCGGCGCGAATATCGATCCCGCGCTGCATGCCCGCATCATGGCGGAGGCCGCATGAGACCGCCCGTGACCATCCTGACCGAGACCGATCTGCGCGCCCTGGTGCCGCTGGACGGCGAGGCCGTCGCCTGCATCCGCGACGCCTTCGTGGCGCTGGCGACCAAGCCCGTCGCCATGCCGCCGATCCTGCGCCTGGACATCCCCGAACACCGGGGCGAGGTCGATGTGAAGACCGCCTATGTTCCCGGCCTCACGCATTTCGCCATCAAGATCTCGCCCGGCTTCTTCGGCAACCCGGCGCTCGGTCTGCCCTCGACCAACGGCATGATGGTGGTGCTGTCCGCGACGACCGGGCTGGTCGAGGCGCTGCTGCTGGACAACGGCTATCTGACCGATGTGCGCACCGCCGCCGCCGGGGCGGTGGCCGCCGATGCGCTGGCCCGGCCGGATGCGGCCACGGCGGCGATCCTGGGCGCCGGGATGCAGGCGCGGATGCAGTTGCAGGCGCTGGCGCTGGTCCGCCCGCTGACCGGCGCACGGGTCTGGGCGCGCGATCCCGCCAAGGCGCAGGCTTTCGCGGCCGAGATGACCGCCGCCCTGCGCATTCCCGTCACCGCCGCCGCCAGCGTGGCCAAGGCGACGCGGGATGCCGATCTGGTGGTCACGACCACGCCGTCCGAAAGGCCCATCCTGACCGCCGCCGATATCGCTGCCGGCACGCATGTCACCGCCATGGGCTCGGACGCCCAGCACAAGAACGAGATCGCCCCCGACCTGATCGCGCGCGCCCATTACGTCGCCGACCGCCTGTCGCAGACCCGCGAACTGGGGGAGCTGCACCACGCGCCGCTGGCCGGGCGGGACTTCCCCGAGCTGGGCCAGATCCTGGCCGGGGAGCGCCCCGGCCGCAGCGATCCCGAACAGATCACCCTGGCCGACCTGACCGGCACCGGCATCCAGGACACCGCCATCGCCACCCTGGCGCTTGCCCGCGCGGGCAAGGCCGGGGCCGGACGCAGCTTCACCCTGTAAGAGAAACCGCCATGACAGACGTCGCATTGAAGTTCACCCGCGAGGAATATGCGCAGCGCCTCGCCAAGACCCGCCGGGCGATGGAGGACAAGGGCGTCGATCTGCTGATCGTCACCGATCCGTCGAACATGAACTGGCTGACCGGCTATGACGGCTGGTCCTTCTATGTCCATCAATGCGTGGTGGTGCCGCCCGAGGGCGAGCCGGTCTGGTATGGCCGCGGACAGGACGCCAACGGTGCCAGGCTGACGGCTTACCTGAAGCCCGAAAACATCATCGGCTATCCCGACCATTACGTGCAGAACCCCGAGATGCACCCGATGGATTACCTCTCGGGCATCTTGCGCGACAAGGGCTGGGGCACGAAGCGCATCGGCGTCGAGATGGACAATTACTGGTTCACCGCCGCCGCCTTCGCCAGCCTGACGCGGAACCTGCCGGACGCGCGCTTCACCGATTGCACGGCGCTGGTGAACTGGCAGCGCGCGGTGAAATCGCCGCAGGAGATCGCCTATATGCGCAACGCGGCGCGCATTGTCGAGGCGATGCATGCCCGCATCCTCGACAAGGTGCAGGTCGGGATGCGCAAATGCGACCTGGTGGCGGAAATCTACGATGCCGGCACCCGCGGCGTCGACGGCATCGGCGGCGACTATCCGGCCATCGTGCCGCTGCTGCCCTCGGGCCGGGATGCCTCGGCCCCGCATCTGACCTGGGACGACAAGCCGATGAAACCGGGCGAGGGCACCTTCTTCGAGATCGCCGGCTGCTATCACCGCTATCACGTGCCGCTGTCGCGCACGGTGTTCCTGGGCCAGCCGACGCAGGCTTTCCTCGATGCGGAAAAGGCCACGCTGGAGGGGATGGAGGCCGGGCTTGCCGCAGCGAAGCCCGGCAATACCTGCGAGGACATCGCCAAGGGTTTCTTCGACGTGCTGGCGAAATACGGCATCGTCAAGGACAACCGCACCGGCTACGGCATCGGCGTCAGCTATCCGCCGGACTGGGGCGAGCGCACCATGTCCCTGCGCCCCGGCGACCGCACCGTGCTGCAGCCCGGCATGACCTTCCATTTCATGACCGGCCTATGGCTGGAGGACATGGGGCTGGAGATCACCGAGTCGATCCTGATCACCGAGACCGGCGTGGAATGCCTCGCCCATGTCCCGCGCCAGCTGTTCGTGAAGGACTAGCGCCATGTTGCAGATGCAGCCTGCGCCCTCGCCCATCGCGGCGACGGTGGATTTCGCGGCGCCGGGGGTTCACCACGGCTTCCTGCGCCTGCCGCATTCGCGCGATGACGCGGCCTGGGGCTCGGTCATGACGCCGATCACCGTGGTCAACAACGGCGAGGGGCCGACGGCGCTTCTGACCGGCGCCAACCATGGCGACGAATACGAGGGGCCGATCGCGCTGTTCGACCTGGCCGCGACCGTGCGGGCCGAGGACGTCACCGGCCGTATCATCATCGTGCCGGCGATGAACTACCCGGCTTTCGTCGCGGGCACCCGCACCTCGCCCATCGACCGGGGCAACCTGAACCGCAGCTTTCCGGGGCGGCCGGACGGCACGGTCACGCAGAAGATCGCGGATTACTTCCAGCGCGTGCTGCTGCCGATGGCGGATGTGGTGCTGGATTTCCATTCCGGCGGCAAGACGCTGGATTTCCTGCCCTATTGCGCCGCCCATATCCTGCCCGACAAGCGGCAGGAGGCGGCGGCCTTCGATCTTGTGCGCGCCTTCGGGGCGCCCTGGTCGGTCAGGATGCTCGAAATCGACGCGGTCGGCATGTATGACACCGCGGCCGAGGAAATGGGCAAGGTCTTCGTCACCACCGAGCTGGGCGGCGGCGGCACGGCGACCGCCCGCACCGCCGGTATCGCCAGGCGCGGCCTGCGCAACCTGCTGGTCGCGGCGGGCGTGATGCGCGGCGAGGTGGCGGCGCAGCCGACGCGCTGGCTGGACATGCCCGACGCGGATTGCTTCACCTTTGCCGAGGATGGCGGGCTGATCGAGTTCCTGGCCGATCTGGGCGATGCCGTCGAACAGGGCCAGCCGGTCGCCCGCATCTTCCCGGTGTCCCGCACCGGGTTGGCGCCGGTCGCGGTCCATGCCCGCCGCGGCGGGCTGATGATGGCGCGGCATTTCCCCGGCATCGTGAAACCCGGCGATTGCGTCGCCGTCATCGGCGAGGAGGTTCAGCCATGATCACCGACAAGACCCTGATGCGCGAGGATGCCTTCGTGAACGGCGCCTGGGTGGCGGGGCCGCGCTTTGCCGTCACCGACCCCGCGACGGGCAGGCCCGTGGCGCAGGTGGCGCGGCTGGACGCTGCGCAGGCGCGCGCGGCCGTCGATGCGGCGCAGGCGGCTTTCGCCGGCTGGTCCGCGCTGCTGCCGCAGGAACGCGCCGCCGTGCTGATGCGCTGGCACCGGCTGATCGTCGATGCGCGCGAGGATCTGGCGCGGATCATGACCGCCGAGCAGGGCAAGCCGCTGTCGGAAGCCCGCGGCGAGATCGACTATGCCGCCAGCTTCGTCGAGTTCTATGCCGAGGAAGCCAAGCGCCCGAATATCGAAAGCGTGACCTCGCATCTTTCGACCGCCGAGATGGAGCTGTGGCGCGAGCCGCTGGGCGTCGCGGCGCTGGTCACGCCCTGGAACTTTCCCTGCGCCATGATCACCCGCAAGGCGGCCGCGGCCTTGGCGGCGGGCTGCACCGTGGTCGTGCATCCCTCGGCCGAGACGCCGCTGTCGGCCACCGCGCTGGCGGAACTGGCGGATCGGGCGGGGTTTCCGGCCGGCGTCTTCAACGTGGTGACCGGCGACGCGCCCGAGATCGTCGGGGAATGGTGCGCCGATCCGCGGGTGCGGGCGCTGTCCTTCACCGGCTCGACGCAGGTCGGCAAGCTGCTTTATCGCCAAAGCGCCGAGACGGTGAAGCGGCTGGTGCTGGAACTGGGCGGGCACGCGCCCTTCATCGCCTTTGCCGATTGCGACCTCGACCTGGCGGTGGATGAGGCGATCAAGGCCAAGTTCGCCACCTCGGGCCAGGACTGCCTGGGCGCCAACCGTTTCCTGATCGAGCGGCCGGTCTATGACGAATTCTGCCGCCGCTTCACCGCTGCTGCCGCTGCGCTGACCCTGGGGCCAGGGGTCGAGGATTGCGACCTTGGCCCCTTGATGAACGAGGGCGCGGTCCAGAAGCAGGAGGAGCACGTGGCCGATGCCTTGGCGCATGGCGCGCGCCTTCTGACCGGCGGCAGCCGCGATCCGCGGGGGCCGCTGTTCTATCGCCCGACCGTGCTGGCCGACGTGCCGGCCGAGGCGCGGATCTTCCACGAGGAGACCTTCGGCCCCGTCGCCGCCATCGCCCCCTTCGACACCGAGGACGAGGCGGTGCGCATCGCCAACGCCACCGAATACGGGCTGGTCGCCTATGTCCACAGCCGCGACCCGCGCCGCATCTATCGCCTGTCGCGCGCGCTGGAATTCGGCATGGTCGCGGTCAACCGCACCAAGGTCACCGGCGCGCCGATCCCCTTCGGCGGCATGAAGCAGTCGGGCCTGGGCCGCGAGGGCAGCCGCCACGGGCTCGAAGCCTTCACCGAGATCAAATACGTCTGCCGCGACTGGGCAGAGACAAGGAGAGCATGATGCTGACCAATGACCAGCTGTCCAAATGGGACCGCGAGAGCCTGTTCCATCCCTCGACCAACCTCGGCCAGTTCGCACGCGGCGAAGGCGCGCAGCGTATCGTCTCGGGCGCGGAAGGCGTCCATATCACGGATCGGGACGGCAACCGGCTGCTGGACGGCTTCGCCGGGCTCTATTGCGTGAACGTGGGCTATGGCCGGCCCGAGATCGCCGAAGCCATCGCCGCACAGGCGCGCGAGCTGGCCTATTACCACGCCTATGCCGGGCATGGCTCGGAAGCCTCGATCACGCTGGCGAAAATGGTCATGGACCGGGCGCCCGGGCACATGGCGCGGGTCTATTTCGGCCTGGGCGGCTCGGACGCCAATGAGACGAACATCAAGCTGGTCTGGTATTACAACAACATCCGTGGCTTGCCGCAGAAGAAGAAGATCATCTCGCGCTGGCGGGGCTATCACGGCTCGGGGCTGATGACCGGCTCGCTGACCGGGCTGGAACTGTTCCACAAGAAATTCGACCTGCCGCTGGCGCAGGTGATCCATACCGAGGCGCCCTATTACTATCGCCGCAAGGACGCGGCCCTGTCCGAGGAACAGTTCAGCGCCCATTGCGCCGAGGAGCTGGAGCGGCTGATCGCCGCCGAGGGCGCCGAGACCATCGCCGCCTTCATCGGCGAGCCGGTGCTGGGCACGGGCGGCATCGTGCCGCCGCCCAAGGGCTATTGGCAGGCGATCCAGAAGGTGCTGGCGCGCCACGACATCCTGCTGATCGCGGACGAGGTGGTGACGGGCTTCGGCCGGCTGGGCAGCATGTTCGGCAGCGACCATTACGGCATGACCCCCGACATCATCACCATCGCCAAGGGCCTGACCTCGGCCTATGCGCCGCTGTCGGGCAGCATCGTCGGGCAGAAGGTCTGGGAGGTGCTGATGCAGGGCAGCGACGAATATGGCGTGCTCGGCCATGGCTGGACCTATTCCGCCCATCCCATCGGCGCGGCGGCGGGCATCGCCAACCTGCAGCTGATCGACAAGCTGGGGCTGGTCGAGAATGCCGGCCGGATCGGTCGCACCCTGAACGACCGGATGCGCGCGGCGTTGGGCGATCATCCGAACGTGGGCGAGATCCGCGGCGAAGGCATGCTCTGCGCCGTCGAGCTGGTCCGCGACCGCGACAGCCGCGGCTTCTTCGACGCGGCCGAGGGCATCGGCGGCAAGGTCGTCGCCGCGATGCTGAAGCGCGGCGTGATCGCGCGGGCCATGCCGCAGGGCGACATTATCGGCCTGGCCCCGCCGCTCTGCCTGACCGAGGCCGAGGCGGATGTGATCGTCGAGGCCACCGACGCATCCGTGCGCGAAATCCTCGGCTGAGCGAGGACGGGGATCGGACCGGAACACGGCTTGCGTGTTTGCGCCCTCGGTGTTCCGGCGGCGCATCGGGTCCGCGCGGGGGCGAATGCCGGACCATGATGCCCTGCGGGGGGCGCGACGGTGTTGATGCCCTGCGCCCGCTGCTGCTAAGCATGGCCGCAACGAGAAGAACCCTTCCACGAGCGGCAGGACGAGCAGACGATGACGATTCCCTATCCAAGACTGCGCATGGGCGCGGCGCTTGCGGCCGCGCTGCTGGTGCTGACAGGCTGTTCGATGTTCCACCGGCACAGCCCGCAGGAATGCATGGAGCGGGCAATGTATTTCGAATCGAACCGCTCGAGCCGGGACGGCATGATCGCCGTCGGCAGCGTGGTCATGAACCGCGTCCGGTCAGATCAGTTTCCCAATTCCGTCTGCGGTGTCGTCGGACAAAAGGGGCAGTTCGCGCCGGGGATCATGACGCGGCGGATGGACAGGCCCTCGCCGCAGGTCAGCGAGGCGGCGCGCGCCGTCCTGCGCGGCGAGCGCCATCCCCTGATCGGCAACGCGATGTTCTTTCACGCGGCCGGGCACCGGTTTTCCTATGGCAACATGCATTACGTCCTGGTGGCCGGCGGCAATGCCTTCTACGAAAAGCGTAAAAGCCATCTGGTGACGCGGCCGGTCCCGCCGCCGCCGCTTGAGGGCATCACCCGCCGCTAGCCCCGTCCGGCGCATCGGCACCCGAAGGGATCACGGCAGGCGCAGGCGCTGCAGGACGCGGCTGGCGACGGCCGCGGTCTCCTGCCAGCCGGGCAGGGCGGCGCCGGCCCGGGCCGCCGCATCGCCCATCCGCGCCCGCAGCGTTTCGTCGCCCAGCAGGCGGCGCAGCGCAGAGGCGAAGGCCGGCGGATCGTCGGGCGGCACCAGCAGCCCCGCGGCGGCGGGCACGGTGTCGGGGACGGCGCCGGTCGCGCAGCTGACGATCGGCAGGCCATGCGCCAGGGCCTCGTCGAAGACCAGGCCGTGGCCCTCGTATCGCGTCGCGAGCGCGAAGATCGACGCGCGCGCGTAAAGCCGCTCCAGCCGCCCGGCATCGACCCGCCCCGCCAGCGTCACCCGATCCGCGACCGGGCTTTCGGCCAGTTGCCGGGCCAGCGCGGCGGCATGGGCGCGGTCCCAGGGATTGCCGACGATCACCGCCTGCCAGTCCAGATCGGCCAGCTCTGCCAGCGCGGTCAGCAGCAGGTCGTGGCCCTTGCGCGGATGCAGGATGCCGACCGACAGGATCAGTGGCGGGTTGGCCGGCGACGGGGCAAGCCGCGCCGGCTCGACCCCCGGCCGGGCGATGGTGATGCGCTCGGCGGGCACGCCGTAGCGGTCGGTCAGCATGGCCCGGGCATGGCGGCTGGGGACCAGCACATGCCGCGCCAGCTGCAGGTTGTCGCGCTCGGTCCGGTAGAGATGCGCGCGGCGCGCCGGGTCCAGGCCGGTCTCCATCGCCAGCGGGTGGTGGATCATCGCCACGACGGGCGCGCGGACCCGGGCGAGACCGGCCGTGTCGACGGCGCCGAAGACCAGCCCGTCGATGATCAGCGGCCGGTCTTCGGCCGCCAGCACCGCCACGGCCGCCGCCATCTCGGCCGGCGTCGGGTCGGGGAAACTGGCGGGCAGCTGCAGGTGGCGCATGTCGTGGCCCAGGGCGCGCAGCCCCTCCAGCAGCCGGCGTTCATAGATATAGCCGCCGGTCAGCGTGGCGATGTCGCCGGGGATGGCGAAGGCGGCGTCGCAGGGTCGGGTCATGGGCGCACCTGTTCGGGGGCGTAGCGGGCCAGCACCCGGCGCTCGGCCGCGCCGACACCGGCATGGCCCAGCCAGGACAGCGCCGTCACCAGCACCACCGCGGACCAGAGCATGTCGTAATCCGAGACCGAGGCCGACAGCGCCATCAGCCCGCCGATGCCGCCGCCGGTCGCCAGCCATTCGACCACTGTGACGGCCAGCACCGCCGCCGGCACGCTCATCCGGGCCGAGGCGAAAAGCGCGGGCAGCATGGCCGGGATGCGGACATGGATCATCTGCCGCCAGCGGCCGGCGGCATAGCTGCGGAACACGTCGAGGATCTGGCCGGGCGCCTGCCGCAGCCCGTGCTGGCAGGCGACGAAGGTCGGGAAGAACACCATGACCGCGACCAGCACCACCACCCCCGCCGCGCCGCGCCCGACCAGCAGCACGATCAGCGGCGCCGTGGTCGCGATCGGGATGGCGCGCAGCGCGATGGCAACCGGCGTGACCAGCGCCGAAAGCGCCGGCAGCAGCGCCAGCAGGATGGCGAGTCCCGCGCCCGCCGCCAGCCCCGCCGCATAGCCGGGCAGCACATGCGCGCCGGTCTGAGCCAGCGCCTGCGCAAGGGCCTGCCGGGTCTGGGCGGCATCCGGCGCCCAGGCCAGCGCCGCCAGCACGTCGCCCGGCCGCTTGGCGAAGAACGGGCTGAGCCCGGCCAGCCGTAGCCCCGCCCACCACGCGGCAAGCACCGCCGCGACCACGGCGAGCGTCGAGGCCAGCGCCGCCCGGCGCGTGCCGGGCGCGGCGCCCGGCGGGGCCAGCAGCACGGCCGGCGATTCGTCCAGGAAGCGCCGGGCCGCCCCGCCGATCAGCGCATAGGCCGCGACCGCGACGGCGGCGGAGAGCGCCGCGATGCTCCAGAGCGCGGGGACGTCCAGCGCGCGGGTGAAGCGGATGGTCAGCACGCCCATGCCGCGCTCGGCCCCGGTGAACTCGCCCACCAGCGCCCCGAGGAAGGCGGCGGGGGCCGAGATCTGCAGCCCGGCGACCAGATAGGGCAGGGCGGCGCGCAGCCGGACATGGCGCAGTTCGGCCATGCGGCCGCGGCCATAGACGCGGATCAGGTCCAGCCAGGCGGCGGGCACGGCGCGCAGGCCGGCCAGCAGCGGGATCAGCGTGGTGTAATAGACCGCCAGCGCCGCCAGCGCGATCTGCGGCCCTTCGCCCGGTCCCATCATCACCCGCAGGATCGGCCCGGTCGCGACCAGCGGCAGGCAGAAGACCACCAGCGCCAGGCCCGAGACCAGCCCGGTCAGCTTGGGCCAGAGCAGCGCCAGGCCGGCCAGCGCCACGGCGGCCAGGTTGCCCAGCAGAAAGCCCGCCGCCGCATTGGCCCCGGTGACGGCCAGCGCCCGCGACAGCAGGCCGGCATGGGCGGCGGTCCATTGCGCGACCTCGGCCGGGCCGGCGATCAGGTAGCGGCCCGACAGGGCCAGGGCGGCGGCCTGCCACAGGGCAAGCAGCAGCACCAGCCCGGCCAGCGCGTTCCGCATGCTCATGCCGCGCCGGCCGGGGCGGAGAGCGCCGCCCGCGCCTCGGCCTCGATGCGGCGGAAGGCGGGGCTGTCGGCCAGTCCGGGGCGGCGCGGATGCGGCAGGGGCACGGCGATGTCGGCGACGATCCGCGCCGGGCGGGGCGACAGGACCAGGATGCGGTCGGCGAGCAGCACCGCCTCGGCCAGCGAATGGGTAACCAGCAGCGCCGTGGTGCCCTGCGCCTGCCAGAGCGGCGGCAGGTCCTGCGCCAGCTGGCGGCGGGTCAGTTCGTCGACTGCGCCGAAGGGCTCGTCCAGCAGCAGCACCTGCGGCGCGGTGGCCAGCGCGCGGGCGATGGCGGCGCGCTGGCGCATGCCGCCCGACAGCGCCGCGGGGCGGGTGGCGGCGAAGCCCTCCAGCCCGACCAGCCGCAGCAGTTGCGCCACCTTGCCCGGATCGGCGGGCTGGCGGGCGAGCTTGCGCGCCAGCGCCACGTTCTGCGCGGCGCTGAGCCAGGGCAGCAGCGAGGGGTCCTGGAACGCCACCGAGATCGCGCCGCGCGCGCGCTGCCGGGCCGGGTCCAGCCCGCCGATGCGCACCTGCCCGCCCTCCGGCTGCTCAAGCCCCGCGACCAGCCGCAGCAGCGTGGACTTGCCGCAGCCCGAGGGGCCGATCAGCGCCGTGGTCTGCCCCGCGGCGAAATCGGCATCGAAGCCCGCGACCGCCTGCACGCCGCCGGGCCAGGTCTTGGTCAGCGCCCGGCAGGCGATCCCGGCGCGGCTATCCTGCATGGACCGCCTCCAGGATCGAGCGGTCCCAGAGCGCGGGCGTCACCTCGCGCCCCAGCAGCGAGAGGGTGCGGATATTGGCCTCGACCGCCTCGTCGCTCCACCAGCCGAACCCGTGCCGCTCGGTCAGGTCCGAGAACATCAGCGGCAATTGCCGGCGCGCCTGCAGCTTTTGCGTGGGCAGGTCCAGCCCGGCATCGGGAAACAGGGCGACGGTCAGATCGGCGGCCGCATCGCTGTCGGCGCGGCAGGCTTCCCAACCCCGCGCCTCGCCCGCCATCAGCGCCACCAGCGCCTCGCGGCGGTGGGCAAGGCTGTCCTCGGTGGCGATATAGGTCTGGGAATGCAGGGCATAGCCGTGATCGGCCATCAGCATGGTGCGGGCCTCGATGCCCTGGATCGCCATGGCGACCGGCAGGTCGGTTTCCCAGCAGAGCAGGCAATCCACCTCGCCCGCGACCAGCGGCTGGGCGGAATATTGCGTGGGCACGATGCGGATGGCGTCGAAATCGACATCGTTCAGCTTGCACAGCGCCTGAAGCACCGGCGTGTTGGCGATGGCCATGCCGATGCTTTTCCCCGGCAGGTCGGCGGGGGTTTCCACGGGATTGTCCGGCAGAGAGGCGATGGCGAAGGGGTTCTTCTGCATGGCGACGCCGATGATGCGGAACGGCGCCCCCTGCGCCACCGCCGCCGCGGCGTAATCGGCGGCAGAGATGCCCACCAGCGCCGTGCCCGCCACCACCGGCGGCTCGACCGGGGCGTTCGGGCCGCCCTGCAGCAGCGCGACCTCCAGCCCCGCCTCGCGCCACCAGCCGTTCTGCAGCGCGATGTAGCTGCCGGCGAACTGCACCGAATGCAGCCAGGACAGCTGCAGCGCTACGGCTTCCTGCGCCCGCGCCGGGCGCGGCAGGCCCGAGAGGCCGAGCGCCAGCCCCGCCGCCCCCGTCTGCAGGAGCCGGCGCCGTGTGAGCGGGGAATGGGTCATGAGGGCACCTCCGTTCGGGTCGTGGCGGGACTGGGGAGGAACGGCCCTGCGCGGCCGGGCGTTCCATCGGCGCGATTCCCGGCGCGGCAAAGCCCTGCAGGATCAGGTCGCGCATCCGGTCCATCGGTATCGCGGCGCTGTCCGGCGGCGGGACCAGGCCGGGGGCAAAGCCCCATGCGGCGCTGCGTTCGACCAGCGCCGCGGGGCCGATCACATGCATGGGCACGTCGCGCCCGCCATCCGGCGCGATCCCTTGCGCGGCCTGGTGATCGCCCAGCACCAGGATCAGCGGCGGCTTGTCCGCATGGCGCAGCGCATAGGCCATGACGGTCTGCAAGGCATAGTCGATCGCGTCGCGGTAATGCCGGCGGATGTTGTCGCGGTCGCGCCAGACCTCTTGCGGGCTTTCCCCGGCGGCGGCCATTGCGGCGAAGGCCGAGCCGTCCCCGACCTCGTCCCAGCCGATCAGCCGCGGCACCGGCACCCAGGGCGCGTGCGAGGAAATCAGCGCCACCTGTGCGAAAAGCGGCGCGCCGTCCTGCCCGCGCAGCAGCCGGTCGGCGGCGGCCAGGGTGAACTGGTCGGGCATGGTGACCCAGTTGAAGGGCGGGCCGCGATAGCCCAGATCCGGCGCGGCCAGGATGCGGTCGAAACCCATCTGCGCCGCCTCGGGCCAGGGGCGGGTGATGGCCGGCATGACGGCGGCGGTGCGGAAACCGGCGCGCCGCGCGTGGTGGAACAGCCCCTGCCGCCCGCTGGCCAGCATGGCCTGATAAAGCGCCTGATCGCCGATCCAGAGCCCCGAGGCGAATGTCGCATGCGCCAGCCAGCTTTGCCCGCCCTGCGTCGGCGAGACCAGGTATCCCGAGCGCATGGCGAGGCCGGCCCGCGCCAGATCGGCCTCGGCCCGGCGCAGGGTGGCGCGGTGGGTTTCGGCATAGAGGGGCGTCGCGAAGCTCGCCCGGCCGTAGCTTTCCACGAAGATCACCAGCACGTCGCTGTCGATGGCGCCCAGCAGGCCCGGCCGCTCCGCCATCGGGTCCTGTGCCGCGGCCGCCCGGAAGTCGCGCAGCGCGGCGACGGTTGCGGCGGCCAGCCCGGCGCGCTGGCTGGCATAGCGGAGATTCTCAAGCCTGGGCGTCATGGCCGGCAGCAGCGCCAGCCCGACGGCCGCGGCAAGGGCGATGCCCGCACGCCGCCCCGTGGCCGGGCGGGTCCAGAGCCCCGTCGCCCACCACAGCGCCCCGCCGATGACCAGGGCGGCGAGGGCGGCGGCGAGCACGGCGCCAAGTCCCGCGAGCCCGCCGAAGCTGCCGGCAAGCAGCCGCACCGCTGCATCCAACAGCGGCAGATCGGCCGCGATGTTGAAGGGCCGCCCCAGCGCCGCGACCATGCCCAGATCGGCCAGCTTCTGCACCGCCAGCAGCGTAAGCGCCGCCGCAACCGGCAGGCGCGCCATGCCGCCGCCGAGGACCAGCGCAAGCAGCAGCAGCGGCAGTTCCGGCGTCGGGCGCATCGCGGCCGCGGGCAGGGTCAGCGCCAGCTGGATCGCCAGCGCCGCGATCAGCAGCGGCAGCGCGCGGCGCATCGTCATCGCCGATGCCGCCACAGCCAGCGGATATCGAGCGCGAAGGACAGCGCCAGCGCCGCCGTGGCGAGCCATGCCAGGAACCCGGCCTGCGCATGGCTGGGCAGCGGCGTTTGCAGCAGGACCAGCGTGCCGAGCTGCAGCACGCAGATCGCCTTGCGCCGCAGCCGCTGCGGCAGTTCGGCCCGCAGCCAGGGCAGGACGAGGCCGGCGGCGACGAAGCCATAGCGCAGCACCCCAAGCAGCAGCACCCCGGGCCCCAGCGTTGCGCCCAGCCAGGCATGTAGCGCCAGGGTCAGGGCGAAAGCGGCATCGACCTCCATGTCAAAGCGGGCTCCGAAGCCCGAGACGAGGCCCGCGCGCCGTGCCAGCCAGCCGTCCAGCCCGTCGAGCGCCAGCGCGACGCCTCCGACGATGGCGACCGCCCATCCCGCCGCGGCGCCGTCCGCAAGCGGCGCCAGCAGCGCGCAGGTGATCGCGGCCCGCAGCAGCGTCACCGCATTGCAGCCGCCGATCCGGTCATGCGGATAGCTATGCCGCATCTGCGCCAGCACCACGGCGCAGCAGCCCAGATAAAGCGCGCTGGCGGCGAGCCAGCCCCCGGCCGTGCCGCCGATGCCGCCAAGCCGCAGCGCCTGCATGGCGAAAACGCCCATGGCGGCGCTGGCGGCAACCTGCGCCGGTATCCCGGCCGCCGGACGAGGCGGCGGCGCAAGCGGGCCGTGATCGGGGTCTGACATGGGAAAATGCTACGCCAAGCGTGGGTTCCGTCAAGATGCCACGGCTTTGCGCCCGGCGGCGTTTGCGCTAGGATGGCGCAAAGGAGCCAGCCGATGACCGAGCCCGCATCCGGTTACCGAACGCCCGCCCGCCTGTTTCACTGGATCGTCGCGCTTGCCGTGCTGCTGATGATCCCGGCGGGGCTGACCATGACGCGCGAGGGGCTGGACCGCGGCTTGCAGGATGCGCTGTTCATCTTTCACAAGAATACCGGCACGCTGCTGATCCCGGTGATCCTGGCGCGGATCGTCTATCGCCGCCTGCATCCGCCGCCGCCCCTGCCGGCCTCGGTCCCCGGCTGGCAGCGGCGGGCGGCCGCGGCCTCGCATGTGGCGCTGTATGTCCTGCTGGTGGTCATGCCGCTGAGCGGCTTCGTGCGGGTGCGGGCGGGCGGCTTTCCCATCGAGCTGCTCGACGCGATGGGCGCCGGGCCCTGGCTGCCGAAATCCGAGTCCCTGGCCGCCGCCGCGCAGGGGCTGCATTTCATCGCCGCCCTGCTGCTGATCGCGCTGCTGGCGCTGCATGTCTCTGCCGCCCTGCATCATGCGCTGATGCGCCGCGACGGGGTCTGGCAGCGCATGTGGCCGCCCGGCGGCGGGTGAGGGCCTGCCCTGCTGGCGGATGGGGCCTGGATCGCGGCCCGCCGGCCGCGACCGGCCCTTGTCTGCGGCGGCGATCGGCAAGACTTGGCCAATGCGGGATCGATGCCTTGAAATACCGCCCCGGCTGGGCCTCGATGGCAATTGACTGAATCACCTATCCTTGGGGCAACATGTATTCGCAAAAACTTCTCCGTCGCACCGTGCTGCAGGCCGCTCTGGGGGGCGGCGCCTTCTTCCTGCTGCCCCGGATCGCGCGTGCGGCGGACAGCATCGCCGGCGATGCCGAGCCGGAGGCGTTTTCCTTCGAGGGCCTGACGGAGCGGGCCCGGGCGTTGGCAGAGGCCGCCTATCGGCCGCCCGAGATCGAGGAGGCCGAGATCCTCGAAGAGGTGGATTACGACCGCCACAACGAGATCCGCTTTCGCCAGGACCGGGCGCTCTGGGGCGACGAGCCGGCTTCGTCGCAGGTGCGGTTCTTCTTTCCCGGCCGCTATTTCAAGCAGCCGGTCCACATCCATGCGCTCAAGGACGGGATGGCGACAGAGATCCCCTTCTCGCTGGATCTCTTCGACATCCCCGCCGATAATCCGGCGCGTCGGCTGGCCCGGACCGACGGCTTCGCCGGCTTCAGCGTCATGGATGCGGAAACCGGGCTCGACTGGATGGCGTTCCTGGGCGCCTCCTACTGGCGGACCTCGGGCTATAGCGGCCAGTTCGGCCTCTCGGCCCGCGGCTTGGCGATCGACACCGCCATCCCCGACGGGCCCGAGGAATTCCCGCTTTTCACCCATTTCTGGCTGGAGCCGGAAACCGACAGCGGCATGACCACCTATGCGCTGCTGGACAGCCCGCGCGCGACCGGCGCCTATCGCATCGTCTCGCGCCGCGGGGCGGGGATCGAGCAGGACGTGACCGCCCATATCTTCATGCGCGAGGGCGTCGAGCGGCTGGGCATCGCGCCGCTGACCTCGATGTATTGGTTCGGCAAGAACACACCGCATATCGCGCCGGACTGGCGGCCCGAGGTCCACGACTCGGACGGGCTCGAGATCCTGACCCATACGGGCGAGCGCATCTGGCGGCCGCTGAACAATCCGCCGCATACCATGGCGAACGCCTTCAGCGCGCCCTCGGTCAAGGGCTTCGGCCTGATGCAGCGCGAAAGGAATTTCGAGGAATATCAGGATGACGGCGTCTTTTACGAAAAGCGCGCCAGCGCCTGGGTCGCGCCCAAGGGCGATTGGGGCGACGGCGCGGTCACCCTGGTCGAACTGAGCACCGATGACGAGATCCACGACAATATCGTGGCCTTCTGGCAGCCTGCCGTTCCGCCCGGCCCCGGCGAGGACTACCGGCTGGACTACCGGCTGTCCTGGCTCGAGGACAGCCCGCTGGCCGGCAGCACCGGGCAATTCGTCGCGGTCCGCATCGGCGCCGGCGGCGTGCCCGGCCAGCCGCGCCCGCAGGAGACGGTGAAGATCGTCTGCGACTTCGCGCCGGTTTCGCTGGAATCCGGCGACAAGCCGCATCTCGACATCACCGCCTCGCGCGGGGTGGTGTCCAACGACGCGGTCTATCCCGTCGTCGGCCGCCCGACCTGGCGCGCCATGTTCGACCTGGGCTTCGGCGGACCCGAGGAGTTGATGCCCCGCGACGACAGCCCCATCGACCTGCGGGTCTTCGTGGCGAAATCCGAGGACGCGGTCACCGAGACCCTGCTGCTGCAGCTGTTTCCCGCGCAATTGCGGGCCCTGCTGGCCAGCAGGCCCTGACCTGGCGGCGGGCGGCCTCGCTGCGCCCGCGGCACACCGGCGCATCGGTGTTGCGCAGCGGGCGTGCCCCGAAAGCCGCGGGTGTCAGTGAAGGATAGGGGGCAAGCGCAATCGGCGCGGATCGGCCAGCCTCGCGCCGCCGGCCGCCCGATTGCAGCAGGTCCTTCGGCCCATAGCCCCGCAGCAGTTGCATGCCCGCCGTAGCGGCCGCGGACGGGCACCGCCATGCCGCGCGGCCGACCTCCGGCGGGATGGTGCCGGCGGATCCGCGTGGCACCTTCGGCGGCGGGGCAGAAAACGGGGTTTACCTTTGCGCCCGGGATCGGCAAGTTCGGGGCATGTATGCTTCGCACGGCTTCCTGCGCTCGGACATCGGCGACGTCGACGTGGTGTTTCACGAGGGCATCTATCATCTCTTCCACCTCGTCCTGCCGAACCATGATTTCATCGCCCATGCGGTCAGCTCCGACGGGCTGTCCTGGCGGCGGGTGAAGAACGCCTTCTTCGTCGGCGATCCCGGCGAATGGGACGACGACATGCTCTGGACCATGCATGTCACCCCCGACCCGGACCGGCCGGGCCAGTGGCGGATGTTCTATACCGGCCTGACCCGTGCCGAATTCGGGCGCATCCAGCGGGTCGGCATGGCGCGGTCCCCGGATCTTTATGCCTGGACCCGCTGCGAGGCGGCCTATCCGCTGGAGATCGGCGGCCCGCATTACGAATCCGGCGTCGAGGAGGGGCGCCACTGGGTCAGCTTCCGCGACCCGTTCTTCTTTCACGAGCCCGGCACCGGCACCCGCCTGCTGCTCGCCGCCGCGCGGGTCAAGGACGGGCCGGTGATCCGCCGCGGCTGCGTCGGCCTGGCGCGCGAGGTTGCGCCCGATCGCTTCGAATTCGGCCCGCCCCTGCACCGGCCGGGGCTTTACGACGATATCGAGGTGCCGAACCTGTTTCATTTCCACGGCCGCTATTACCTCATGGGCTCGATCCGCGAGGATACCAAGATCCATTACTGGTATGCCGATGGCATCGAGGGGCCCTACGAGAATTTCAGCGACGACGTGCTGCTGCCGCATGGCAACTATGCCGGCCGCATCTGCCGGGCCGGCGACCGGCTGCTGCTGTTCAGCTTCTTCAGCAAGACCGAGCTGCTGATCAACGGCCATGAATTCATCAAGCGCCTGCTGCCGCCCCCCAAGGAGATCGTCGCCCTGCCCGACGGCCGGCTGCGGCTGAAATCCTTTCACGGCTTCGACGCGCTGGTGACCGACCGGCTGGCCGTCGACAGCGCGGCCGAGTGCCGGCTGCTCTGCGGCAATCCCACCGCCTGGGCCGAGATCCGCGGCGACAGCCTGTCCATCGGCAGCCATAGCGGTTTCGAGGCCTTCCTGCTGCCCGGCCAGCACGAGGAATTCCGCCTGCGGGCCGAGATGACCCTCAAGGGGCCGGGCAAGACCGGCCTGATCCTGCGCGCCAGCGACGAGGGCGACGGCTATCACCTGTCGCTCGATTGCGTGAACGGCATCGCGCAGATGCGCGCCTGGGGCGCCAATCCCACGCCGGAATTCGAACACGCATTCCGCTACAAGTCGCTGCAGGAGGCGCGTTTCCGCAGCTCGGCGCATGGACCGTGGCGGATCGAGGTGGTCGCGCATGGCACCTATCTGGAACTGTCCATCGACGGCCATGTGGTGCTGAGCCTGGTCGATGACAGCTTCCTGTGCGGCGCCGTGGGGTTCTGGACCGAATCCGCGACGCTGGGGCTTCGCGAGGTGACGCTTGAGACCCTGAGCCGGCCGGTCAGCGAACATGCGCCCGAAATGGTCTATACCACCACCCAGGCGCCCGAGCTGCTGGCCGGCGCCGGGGCGGGCGAATGAGCGGCGGGACCGGGCAGGGCCCCTGGCTTCTGGTCAGCGATGTGGACGACACGCTGACCGGCGACCGGCCGGCGCTGGAGCGGCTATGGGCGGCGGTGCGGCGCCATCCCGACCGGCTGCGGCTGGCGCTGAACTCGTCGCGGCCGGCGGCCAGCGTCGATGCGACCCTGGCCCGGGAATTCCCCGCGGATTTCGCCCCCGACGCGATCATCACCGGCATGGGCACCGAGATCCGCGTCGCCGGCGCCTGGCTGGAGGACTGGTCCGCCCGTTTCCGGCAATGGCCGGCCGAGGCCGTCTTTGCGCTGGTCTCCGGCATGGGCTTCGCCCCGCATCCGGCCGAGTTCCTGACCCCCGGAAAACTCAGCTTCGCAGTGCCCGATGCCGAGGCGCGCGCCCGGGTGCTGGAGGCGCTTGCCGCAGCGGACCTGCCGGTGCGGGCGGTGTTTTCCGGGCAAAGCGATCTCGACCTGCTCGCCCCCGGGGCCGGAAAGGACGCGGCAGCGCGGTTTCTTGCCGAAAGGCTGGGCATTCCGGCCGAGCGCATGGTGGTGGCGGGGGATTCGGGAAACGATCTGGCGCTTTTCGACGTTGGGTTTCGCGCCATTGCCGTCGGCAATGCGCGGCGGGAACTGATCGAGGCCATGCCCCGAGGCAAGAGCTATCGCGCGCGGGCGCCCCATGCGGCGGGCGTCCTGGAGGGGCTTGTCGCGCTGGGCATCCTGCCCGGCTGACACACGGCCGCAACAAAAGAGAGGAGACGAGAGCATGGCCCAATCCGTGGGTTCGCTGCTGATGATTTCATTGCATGGCTATGTCGCGGGCTCGCCCGAACTGGGCAAGCCCGATACCGGCGGCCAGGTGGTCTTCGTGCTGGAACTCGCCAAGCGCTTCGCGCGGCTGGGCTACAAGGTCGACGTGATGACCCGGCGCTTCGAGGACCAGCCGGCCGAGGACATCATCAACGACAACCTGCGCATCTGGCGCATCCCCTTCGGCGGCCCGGATTTCATCCGCAAGGAGGACATGCACGACTGGTATGGCGATTTCATCACCAACGCCCTGGCCGCCATCCGCCGCCGCGAGCTGCGCTATGACGTGGTCAACAGCCATTACTGGGATGCCGGGGTCTGCGGCCAGAAGATCGCCGAGGAATTGCAGATCCCGCATATCCACACGCCGCATTCGCTCGGCTGGTGGAAAAAGCACGACATGCACGGCGCCACCGCCGAGGAGATGGCGGGCTATCGCTTCGACGAGCGCATCCAGAAGGAATTCGTGCTTTACCGCAACTGCGATCACGTCATCGCCACCTCGGAGCAGCAGGTCGACCTGATCGTCGCCGAATATGCCCTGCCGCGCGAGCATATCACCATGATCCCGCCCGGCATCGACGAAAACCGCTTCACCCCCGCCACGCCCGACAAGGTGGCCGCGGCGCGGGCGCGGCTGAACATGGGCCCCTCCGACGTCTATGTCGTCGGCCGCGCCGCCGAGAACAAGGGCTACGACCTGATCATCCAGGCGCTGCCGGCGCTGAAGGTCCTGCAGCCCGAGGCGCGGCTGGTCCTGGCCGCCGGCGGCAATTCCGAGGCGGATTTCGCGCTGATCGACGAATGGAAGGCGGTGGCCGCCGAGGCCGGCGTCGCCGATTTCATCGACTGGCGCGGCTATGTTCCCGACGAGGAGCTGGTGGATTATTACCGCGCCCCCGGGGTCTTTGCGCTGCCCTCGCGCTACGAGCCCTTCGGCATGACGGCGGTCGAGGCGATGGCCTGCGGCACGCCCACGGTGACGACGATCCACGGGGGCCTACACGAGCAGGTCGAATTCGGCCGCCACGCGCTGGTGGCCGACCCGAAGCGGCCCGAGGAGTTCGCGGCGATGATCAACATGCCGCTGCAATATCCCTGGCTGCGCGACGTGCTTGCCGTCGAGGGCGCGCGCTTCGCCCGTCGCGTCTTCGGCTGGACCGGTATCGCGCGCCGGACCATCGCCGTCTTCGAGCAGTTCCGCGGCCGCTACGACGCCTATCAGGCCGATTTCCAGCCTTAGCCCGGGCCGCGTGCCGGTTGGCCGGGCGGATGCGCGGCTTGGTCGGCCCGGGCGCCGAAGAAGGGGCCGATCTGCCCGGCGAAGCCCTGTCCGCCGTCCCCCTGTCCAGGGGCAGGGGTGACGGGTGGCCGGATCCCATGCATGCGCCGCGGTCCCGCGGGTCAAACCATCGGCTTTGCGACCTTGCCGGTGCTGGCGCTCGCGACCGGCCCGGGCCGGTCGCGGCGGCCTCGGGTCGCGCGGACCGGCGCGGCGGTCTTGGCGGCAGGTTCAGAAGCGCCAGGTCAGGCCGAACAGCGGTCCGGACATGGTCACGTCCATGCGCGTGCCGCCGCTTTCATAATCGACGTTCAGCATGCGATAGCCGGCCGAGAGATAAAGGTTGTCGTTCGCCTGCCAGTTGGCGGTGGCGACGATCTGGCTGGTGCTTTCGGAACCGGCGCCGAATCCGCCCAGATCGGCGTAAAGGATGGCCGACCAGCGCGGGACCAGCGCGACATTGGCGCGCAGGGCGACGATGGGATCGACGAAGCTTTCCCGGGGCGAGGCCGTCCTTGCGCCTGCGGCGACCGAGATGCTGCTCTTGATGCTCCAGGCGCGGGCCCCGGCCAGCAGGTCCACCGCCACGCCCTCGGCCTCCAGGGCGCGGTAGCCGGCCAGCAGCGTCAGCGACCGCTGGGTCAGCTTGCCGCTGGCCGGCAGGCCGGGCGGAACCAGCCCCTCCCTCGAACTGGACGACCAGCTCAGATCGCCCAGGATCACCAGCCGGTCGCGCCGGGCATAGCCGGACAGGAAGAAGGCGCCGTCCAGATCCTCCAGCACATCCGAAAAGGACTTGTCGAAGGACAGCGTCGGTGCGCCGGCGCGCGGGGTGAGGTCGCCCCCGAGCCCGGTCGCCCAGACATAGGGGGTAAGCTGCCCGGTCCAGTCCTGCGCCGTGGCGGGCAGGCCGGCGGAGAGGGCAAGTGCGGCGATCGCGGCTGGCAGCAGGCGTTTCATGGTCACCCCCCGAGGCTGTTCTTGAAGATGCGGCCGCCCTTCACGATCAGCCGCAGGTTGTCGGTATCGGCCAGCCAGTCGAGGCCGGCCTCGGCATCGCCGTCGATGACCAGCAGATCGGCCAGCGCCCCTTGGGCGATCACGCCCAGCGGCCCGTCATAGGGCGCCCGCGCCCCCGACAGCGCCAGCAGCTCGCCCGCCGCCCCCGTCGCGCGGTGCAGCGCCGCCAGCGGCGACATGAAGCGGGCCAGCTTGGTCAGCTGCCGGCCCTGCGATTCACCGCCGCCATAGAGGATGTCGGTGCCGAAGGCCCAGTTCACCTTGTGCTTGTCGGCCCATTCGAAGGCGCGCACCGTGCCCTCGGCCACGGTTTTCTGGGCCGCGACGGCCTTGGGGTCAGTGTATTGGTTGGCATCCTCGTCGGCCAGGAAGGACTGGATCGACCACCAGGTGCCGCTGTCGGCCATCAGCCGGACGGTGTCCTCGTCCGCCAGCTGTCCGTGCTCGATGGATTTCACCCCGGCCGCGATGCAGCGCCGGATCCCGGGCGATGTATAGACATGGGCGCAGACATAGGTGCCCCAGTCGCTGGCGGCATCCACCGCCGCGCGCATCTCGGCCTCGGTGAACTGCAGCGATTCGAGCGGGTCGTATTGCGAGGCGACGCCGCCGCCGGCGGCGATCTTGATCTGGCTGGCGCCCTTCATCAGCTGTTCGCGCGTGCGGCGCAGGACCTCGGGCACGCCGTCGGCCAGCCCCGACATGCCGGCGGCGCTGGCGTAATCCGCCGGGTCGGCGGGCATCGTCGGCAAGCTGTTCGAGAAGCGGAAATCGCCGTGCCCCGAAGTCTGCGAGATGATCGCCCCCGCCGGAAAGATGCGCGGGCCGGTGACGACGCCGCGATCCACCGCCGCCTGCAGGCCGAAGGCCGGCCCGCCCACGTCGCGCACGGTGGTGAAGCCGCGCATCAGCGTGTTGCCGGCCTCGCGCCCCGCCATCAGGTGCACAAAGCCGATGTCCTGCGTCATGGCGGCGATCTGGCTGACCGCGACCAGCGTGGTGTGCCAATGCGTGTCGATCAGGCCGGGAATCACCGTGCGCCCGCCGCAGTCGATGCGCTCCGCCTCTGCCGGGCCTTGGTCGGGCGCCGGAAGCGCGGCGATGCGGTCGCCCTCGATCAGCACCTCGACGCCCTGGCGCAGCGACAGGGTGTTGCCGTCGAACAGCCGCAGGTTGGTCAGCAGCAGCGGCCGCCCCGCCGCCTGGCCGCGCGCCGGCTTCGGTGCCAGGCCGAAGCCCGCGAACATGCCGGTGACCGCCGCCATGCCGCCCAGCATCTGGCGGCGCGAGATGTCGGCCTCGATCCGGCGCATCGCGGCCAGGGTCTCGGGCGCGCCGCAGCGGCAGAAACGCAGCCGGCCGCTTTCGGCAAAGGATTGAAAACAGGTCTGGCACATCGCCGATCCCCAAGGTCCCCCGGTGACAGCCCCGACCGGGTGGGAAGCCCGGGAAGGCGAGCGCCATGCGCTTTTGCCAAACCTGCCTGCTGAACCGGGACGGCGTCAAGAAAATCCCGCGCGCACAGGCGCTTCCGCCGGCAGGGCCGCCGCGCATGCGGCCCGCGCCGCCGGCAGGATCGGTGCCGAGACGGCGCCCCGGCTGCGGCGCGCCGGACAGAATGCCAGGCTACGCTGGAAAATTTTATATTGAAATCAATGGAATAATTTGGCGCGTTGTTCCTGCCCGCCAGAGGAGAGGGCGCAGATCACCGGCAATGCGGACCCGGCCCCGGACCGCCCGGACTGCCGGAATGCTGGGCTCGTCCCGTTCCGACCATTCCGGGGCTTGGCTCCGATCAGATACCTCCAAGTCTCGCAAGATGCGGATGGCAGGCACCAGAAAGGAACGGCTTTCACATGGGAGGGGACGACATGGACCGCATTGCAAGGCAAGTGGACTGAGCAGGAGGACCGTTTCGGGTCGCCTGGGTCGGCTTCAACCGCCGGATGGCGCCGCCAACGGCGCTGGCGGTTCATCTGTGCATCGGCATGGCCTATGGCTTGCCGGGGGCATCTGGATGATGGTGAAAAAGGCGCGCTCGGCCACCAGATCGAGGACCCTTTCGGCACGGTGCCCAACGCCCTGCCGCCCGATTCGCCCAGATGCACCGTCGAGTGCGAGATGCTGGCGGCGCTGGGCATGCAGGGCCCGGGCGGAAAGGCGCGCCCGGGTAAGGCCAGTCGCCGGCGCAGGGTTCCCGTCCGGTCCGCTGCATGAACCGCAAAGGGGCGGGCGCGCATGCCGGGCAGAGGCTGCCCCAGATCCTGCATCGGGGCTTCTCTGGCCGGGCGTTTGCGCTTAAACGGGCCCGGGACCTTCCGCCCGCCGATGCAGCAAGAGAAATACCCCGGGATGCAGGGATCGCAGAACGACAACGCCGATTTCGCCATCCGGCTGGACGACCTGGGCTACGAGGCCGGCGGGCGTCCGGTGCTTTCGGGGGTGACGCTGCATTCCTCGGCCCGGCGCATCGGCGTGGTGGGCCGGAACGGCTCGGGCAAGAGCACGCTGGCGCGGCTGCTTGCCGGGTTGCTGGCGCCGACCAGCGGGCAGGTCCGCGTCGGCGGCCACGACCTCTGCCGCGACCGCCGCGCGGCGCTGCGGACCGTCGGCATCCTGTTCCAGAACCCCGAGCACCAGATCATCTTCCCCCGCGTCGCCGAAGAGATCGCCTTCGGGCTGCGCCAGCAGGGGCTGGACAAGGCGCAGGCGGCGGCAAGGGTCGAGGCGGTGCTGCGCTCTTTCGACAAGCCGCATTGGCGGGACGCGCCGGTTTCGGCCCTGTCGCAGGGACAGAAGCATCTGGTCTGCATGATGGCGGTGCTGGCCATGCGGCCGCGCCTGCTGATCCTGGACGAACCCTATGCCGGGCTCGACATCCCGACCCGGCGCCAGCTCGGCCGCTATCTGCACCGGGCGGAAACGCGGCTTTTGCACATCTCGCACGAGCCGGGCGATCTGGAGGGCTGCGACGAGCTGTTCTGGCTGGATCGCGGCCGCATCGTCGCGCAGGGCGCACCCGCCGCGGTGCTGCCCGACTTCACCGCCGAGATGATCCGGCTGGGGGACCTCGATGATATCGCTGACCTCGCCGGTTGAGACCCGCGCCCATCGCTGGCCCGCGGGGCTGAAGCTGGGGGCGCTGTGCCTGGCCTCGACCGGGCTGTTCCTGGTCCCGGGCCTTGCTGTCCATGCCGGGGCGCTGGCGGCGGTGCTGGCGCTTTACGCCGCGCCGGGGCCGGTCTTCCTGCGCGCCGGTCTGGGCAGCCTGCGCGTCGTGCTGCCCTTTGTCGTCATCCTGCTGGCATGGCACGCGCTGACCGGCGACATGCGCCAGGGCCTGCTGATCACCCTGCGCATGGTCACGCTGGTCGCCCTGGCCAATCTGGTCACCATGACCACGCCGCTCGAGGATCTGGTGGCGCTGATCCGCCGCCTGACCGCGCCGCTGCGCCGGATGGGCCTGCCGACCGGGGCGCTGGAGATCGCCGTGCCGCTGGTCATCCGCTTCACGCCCGTCCTCGTCTTGCGCGCCGAGACGCTGGCCGAGGCGTGGCGCGCCCGCTCTCGTCGCCGGCCGGGCTGGCGGCTGATCCTGCCGCTGACCCTGCAGGCACTGGACGACGCCGATCATGTCGGCGAAGCTTTGCGGGCGCGGGGCGGCGCCCTTGGACCCTCAGGATCGGAGTAACCGCATGGAACGCAATATCGCGCAGATCGCGCTTTTCGCCGCGATGATCGCGGCGCTGGGGCTGGTGCCGCAGATCACCCTGGGCTTCGGCGTGCCGATCACCGCGCAGACGCTGGGCGTCATGCTGGCCGGCGCGGTGCTGGGTGCGCGGCGCGGCGCGGCGGCGGCGGGGCTGTTCCTGCTGCTGGTCGCGCTTGGCCTGCCGCTGCTGGCCGGGGGCCGCGGGGGCCTTGGCGTCTTCGTCTCGCCCACGGCGGGCTTCGCACTGGGCTTTCCGGTCGCGGCCTTCGCCACCGGGCTGTTCGTCGAACATGTCCGGCTGCGCTCGGCCGGGCTTGCGGCGGGGCTGGGCGCGGTCTTCGGTGGCATCCTGGTGCTCTATGTGCTCGGCGCGGCCGGGCTGGCCGTCGTCAGCGGCAAGGGGCTGGCCGAGGCCTTCGGGCTGGTCGCGGTCTTCATCCCCGGCGATCTTCTGAAGGCGGCGATCACCGGCATGCTGGTGCAGGCGCTGGCCCGGGTGCGGCCGCAGACGCTGGCCTGGCATCGCGCCGCCGCCGACGGGGCCCAGACGCGGCTGTGACCGGGGCGGCGGGCCAGGGCTTTGCCCCCGCGCGGCCGGGCGCGGTGCTGGGCTGCGGGGCGCGCGGGCAGAATGCGGCGGCGGTCGCCGCGCTGCTCGACTGTCTGGCGCGCGGCCTGCCGATCCATGCGAGTCTGACGGGCATCCGCCCTGCCGGTCCCGCACCCGCGCCGACGCTCTGCTGCCAGAGCTCGGGCTCGGGCGGGCGGGTCAAGACCATCCGGCGCAGCCACGGCTCATGGATCGCCAGCTTCGAGGTCAACCGCGCCGCCTTCGGCCTGTCGGCCCGCGACCGCTATGCCGTTCTGGGCCAGCTTGGCCATTCGCTGGCGCTTTACGCCGCGCTGGAGGCGCTGCATCTGGGCGCAGGGCTGCTGGTTCTGGCCGGGGACGGTCCGCGCAGCCAGGTCCGGCAGCTGGCCGAGGCGGGCGTGACGGTGCTTTACGCCACGCCCAGCCAGTTGCGGCTGCTGCTGCTGGCGGCGGGGCCGGGCGGGCTGCCGGCGCTGACGCATGTGTTCTGCGGCGGCGGCAAGCTGGACGCGGCGTGCCGGGCGGGGATGGCGGCACTGTGCCCGAACGCCGCGATCCGCGAATTCTACGGCGCCTCCGAGACCAGCTTCATCACCATCGCCGATGCCGGCACGCCCGAGGGCTCGGTCGGCCGCGCCTATCCCGGGGTGCGGCTGCGGCTGGATGACGAGGGCCGGATCGGCGTCGCCAGCCCCTATCTGTGCGAGGGCTATGCCGAGCCCGACCTGCCGCCGCCGCCGCGCCGCGGCGGCTACCTGTTCACCGGCGATATCGGCCGGCTGGACGCGCGGGGCAACCTGTTCCTGCGCGGCCGGGAAAGCCGCATGGTGACGGTGGCCGACCAGAACCTGTTCCTTGAGGATGTCGAGGCCGCCCTGGCGGCGGCGGGCGCCGGACTCTGCGCGGCGCTGGCGGTTCCCGATGCCCGGCGCGGCCATGCCGTCGTCGCCGTGGTCGAAGGCGCCGAGGACGAGGCTCTGGCCGCCCGGCTGCGCCGCGCCTGCCGGGACGGGCTGGGCGATCACGCCGCCCCGCGCCGCATCCTGTTTCTGCCGCGCCTGCCGCTGCTGGGGTCGGACAAGCCGGATCTCGCGGCCCTGGCGCGGCTGGTCGGCGCCGCGCCATGAGCGAGGCCTTCATCGTCGCGGCCCGGCGCAGCCCGGTGGTGCCGCGCGGCGGCGCGTTCCGGGCGCTGGAGGTCCACCAGCTTGCCGCCCCGGTGATCCGCGACCTGCTGCGCGATGCCGGACTGGCGCCCGGCGATGTCGACGAACTGGTGCTGGGCAACGCGCTGGGGGCGGGCGGCAATCCGGCCCGCGTCGCGGCGCTGGCGGCGGGGCTGCCCGAGCGGGTGGCGGGGCTTTCCATCGACCGGCAATGCTGCGGCGGCATGGATGCGGTGCTGCTGGCCGAGGCGCTGATCCGCGCCGGCCGGCATCAGGTCGTCCTCGCCGGCGGCGCGGAAAGCTATTCGCGCCGGCCGCTGCGGCTGCGCAGCGATCCGGCCGGCGGCGCGCCCGTGGCCTATGACCAGCCGCCCTTCACGCCCTGGCCGGACCGCGACCCGGACATGGCCGAGGCGGCCGAGGCCATCGCGCTGCGGCTGGGCATCGGGCGGGCGGAACAGGACGCCTGGACCGTCGCCAGCCATGCCCGCGCATTGGCCGCGCAGGACCGGATGCGGGCCGAGATCACCTCGCTGGCCGGCGTCGGCGCCGACCCCTTCACGCGGCGCATGACCCTGCGCACCTGCGCCCGCGCGCCGGTGCTGGCGGGCAGCGTCACCGCCGCCAATACCGCCGCGGCGGCCGATGGCGCGGGGTTCTGCTTGCTGGTCTCGGGGGCCGTGGCGCGGCGGCTGGCGGCGCCGCGGCTGCGCATTCTGGCGGGGGCGACGCTGGGCGCCGATCCCGAGCTGCCCGGGCTGGCACCGGTCCCCGCGATCCGCGCGGCGCTGGATGCGGCCGGGCTGAAGCCCGAGGCCCTTTCGGCCGTCGAGCTGATGGAGGCCTTCGCGGTGCAGGCCATCGCCTGCGCCCGGCTGGCCGGCCTGCCCGAGGCCGCGATCAATCGCGGCGGCGGCGCGCTGGCGCGCGGCCATCCCATCGGCGCCTCGGGCGCGATCAATCTGGTGCGGCTGGTTCACGAGCTGGACCGCCCCGGCCAGCGCGGCCTTGCCGCCATCGCCGCCGCCGGCGGGCTGGGCAGCGCCGCGGTGCTGGAGCGGATGGACTAGGCCGAAGCCAAGGCGGGCCGGGACCGCGGTTCGGGGAACGCCCGACGGATGGCCGAGGAACCGGGCCGGCGCCGGTCGGCGCCGCCCTGCAGGCCATGCCTGCCCGGACAGAGGATGTCGCGCCCCCGGCGCGGGTTCTTGCGGGCGATGGGCGGCCTGCTCCAAAGCGCGCCGCCGGGCCGTCGAAGCCGCCGGGCTAGAAGCCGCGGAAGCTGGTATAGGCCGGCAGGTCCTCGCGCCCGGTGCGCAGGCGGTTCTCGGGCGCGTCCGGGTCCGGCCAGCCCAAGGCGATGCCGCAGACCACCATCTCGTCCCCGGGCAGGTCCAGCAGGCGGTGGACGGTGGGGCCGTAATTGGCCAGCGCGCCGATGCCGGTCGCCCCCAGCCCCTGCGCCTCGGCGGCCAGCAGGAAGCCCATCAGGCTCATCCCCAGGTCCATGAAGCAGCCCTTGCCCATGGCCCGGTCGATGGTCACCACCACGCCCACCGGCGCGCCGAAAAAGGCATAGTTGCGCCGGAACTGCTGGCGGCGCCCCTCCAGATCGCGCCGCGCGATCCCCAGCGCCTGGTAAAGCGCATAGCCCGCCGCCCGCTGCCGCGCCTTCAGCGTCGCGGGCATGGGGTCGGGGAAATAGGAATATTCCGCCGTCTCGGGCAGGCCGGCATCGATGGCCGCCTGAAGGCCGCGCACCAGATCGGCAAGCGCGGTTCCGGTCAGGACGTGAAAGCGCCCGGGCTGCAGGTTCGCCCCGCTGGGCGCGGTGCGGGCGAGGCGGCAGATCTCCTCGACAGTGGCGCGCGGGACCGGCTCGTCGCGATAGGCCCGGACCGAGCGCCGGCGCCGCATCAATTCGCTGAAACTCTTGTGCATCCCCTGCCTTGCGCATTCGCCCGGAGGCAGGCGCAACCTGTCCGATGCCGGGCGGGGCGTCAAGCCGGCGGTCGCCGCTCGGGGGCGCGAAGGGGGCGGCCGGGAAGGCGCAGCGGGTCCATGGCGGCAACGGCGTTGCGCCGGGGTAATCCGTGGGGCAGAGCGCAGCTATTGCATGCAGGTTACTGGGGCAGGAGGAAATACCGGGCCCGGCTGGACAGCGGGGGGCGTTAGGGCATTATGGCGGCAAGAGAACAGAACGGAGCTGCCCATGACCCGCATCCCGATGATTTCGGCGGCAATTGCCGCCACGCTCGGCCTTGCCGCCTGCGAGCCGACCTCGACCGCCTCGGACACGCCCGGCGCCAATATCCCGACCGGCCCCTATGTGCTGGTCGGCATCGGTTCCGATACCGTGCCGCAGCGCAATGTCGGCATGACCATCGAGGCGGACGGCTCGATCTCGGGTCAGGCGCCCTGCAACCATTACTCGGCCAAGCAGAACGCCGAGCCGCCGGCCTTCGCGCTTGGGCCGCTGACCACGTCCCAGATGGGCTGCAGCGGGCTGGCCGGACGGCTGGAATCGCGCTACTTCCAGGCGCTGTCGGCGGCCAATGGCATCACCTACGAAGGCGGCGTGCTGACCATCAAGGGGCCGACCTATCTGACCTACGAGCCGGGCTATCGCAAGGAATGACCCGACCCGAGGAGGGCAAGCGATGCGAATGCCGATCCTGGCCCTGGTCCTGACGCTGGCTGGCTGCATGCCGGATTCCGAGGCGGCGGCGCCGATCCCCGGCGCATACACGCTGATCGCGGTGGAGGGCCTCGAGGTCTCGGGCACGCCCAGCCTGCATATCGCCGAGGATGGCACGGTCTCGGGGCAGGGGCCCTGCAACCTGTTCACCGGCCGCAACAACGCCGCATTGCCGGCGCTGGACCTGGGCGCGCTGGCCACCACCCGCCGCGCCTGCCTGCAGGAGGGGGGCGAACACGCCTTCTTCCAGGCGCTCGGCGCGGTGCGCGAGGCAAGGCGCGAGGGCGGCGAACTGGTGATGACCGGTCCCGGCGTCACCATCCGCTGGCGGGCGGCGACGCGATAAGCCGGGCGACCAGCCGGGCGCGGGCGGGCGGCAAGGGCTTGCCCGCATGCGCCTCGGCCAGCCGCGATCGCAGGAAATGCCCGGTCAGGGCCAGCGCATCCTCGATGCCGCCATTGCCGCGCCCGCCCAGCATGGCCGGCAAGGGCAGCAGCCGCGGCGCCCATTCCCCGGCCGCCTGGGCCGAAACCGCCCGGCCCGAGCGCGGGCTGACATAGGCCAGCCCCTCGCGCGATCCGGTCACCGCGCAGCTGGCCAGGTCGAGGCCGAAGCCCAGCTCGTCCAGAAGCCGCATTTCCCAACGCAGATAGGCCTCGGCCCAGTTCCCGCCCGCATCCATCAGGTCCAGCAGCGCCTCGGTCGCGTCGGCCAGGCGCGGATGCGGGTCGCGCTCGGGCAGGGCATAGGTCAGCAGCGCCGTGACCGCGTTCACCCCGGCCAGCGCATCGGCGCCCCCCAGCAGCCCCGGCCGCGCCCGCGCCGGTTCGACGGCGAAGGTGCCCAGCTGCTCCTCCAGCCGCGCCCGCCAGCGCAGGCTGATCCGGTTGCCCGGTTGCAGCATGGCGGCGCGCTTGGTGCTGGCGCCGCCGGGAACGAGGCCGCGGATCAGCCCCGCGTCGCGCGTCAGCACGGTCAGGATCACGGCGCTTTCGCCGTGCCTTTGCTGCGCCATCACGCTGGCCTCGCCGCTCCATTCCATCGCGCCGCCTTTCCTTCCGCGCCACCCTGCCGCAATCTGGGGGCGATGAACAAGGAGGCAGGCATGTTGAAACCGTGGATCCAATCGCAGGCCCGGCTGGTCGAGGTGGCGGCGGGGCGCGCCCCGGCCGATCTGGTGATCCGGGGCGGGCAATGGGTCAATGTCCACGCGCGCGAGGTGATCCCGGGGATCGACCTGGCGGTGGCCGATGGCCGGGTGGCCTATGTCGGCCCCGATGCCGGCCCCTCGATCGGGCCCGATACGCAGGTGATCGAGGCCGCGGGCCGCTATATGCTGCCGGGCCTGATCGATGCGCATATGCATGTCGAATCGGGGATGCTGACGCCTGCCGGCTTCGCGGCGGCGGTGATCCCGCACGGCACCACGACGATCTTCCACGACCCGCACGAGATCGCCAATGTGCTGGGGCTGGAAGGCGTGCGGCTGATGCGCGACGAATCGCTGCTCCAGCCGATCAGCATGTTCACGCAGATGCCCAGCTGCGCGCCCTCGGCGCCGGGGCTGGAAACCACCGGCCAGCCGATCACCGAGGGCGAGGTGGCGCAGGCCATGGGCTGGGACGGCATCGTCGGCCTGGGCGAGATGATGAACTTTCCCGGGGTGGCCGCGGGCGACCCGCAGATGCTGGCCGAGATCGCGGCGACCCGCGCCGCCGGCAAGACGGTGGGCGGGCATTACGCCAGCCCCGACCTCGGCCGGCCCTTCCACGCCTATGTCGCCGGCGGTGCCAACGACGACCACGAGACCACGACCGAGGCGCAGGGCATCGCCCGCGTGCGGCAGGGCATGGGCTGCATGATGCGCCTCGGCTCGGCCTGGTATGACGTGGCAAGCCAGATCACCGCGATCACCGAAAAGGGGCTCGACCCGCGCTTCTTCATCCTCTGCACCGATGACAGCCATTCCGGCACGCTGGTCCATGAGGGCCACATGAACCGGGTGGTGCGCCACGCCATCGACTGCGGCTGTGATCCGCTGGTGGCGATCCAGATGGCGACCATCAATGCGGCGCAGCATTTCGGGCTGGAACGCGAGCTGGGCAGCATCACCCCGGGCCGGCGGGCGGATGTGATCCTGACCTCGGAGCTGCGGACCCTGCCCATCGAGGCGGTGATCGCCCAGGGCCGGCTGGTGGCGGAAGCCGGCAGGCTGCTGGTCGATTGCCCGCGCATCGCCTGGCCCGAGGCGGCGCGCAACTCGGTGCATCTGGGCAAGCGCCTCGCCGCCCCGGATTTCGAGGTCCGCGCCACCGGCGCCAGCGCCCGCGTCCGCGTCATCGGCGTGGTCGAGAACCAGGCGCCGACCCGTGCGCTGACCGCCGAGCTGCCGATCCGCGACGGCGTGATCGAGGGGCAGGGCAACACCTGCCACATCGCCCTGGTCGAACGCCACCGGGCGACGGGCGGCGTGGTGAACGGCTTCGTCTCGGGCTTCGGCTACCGGGGCCGGATGGCAGTCGCCTCGACCGTGGCGCATGACAGCCACCACATGATCGTCGTCGGCACGGATCGCGGCAGCATGGCGGCGGCCGCGAACCACCTGGGCGGGATCGGCGGCGGCGTCACCGTGTTCCGCGACGGCGAGGAACTGGCGACCGTGCCGCTGCCCATCGCCGGGCTGATGTCCGACCGCCCGGCCGAGGAGGTGGCCGAGGCCGCGCAGGCCATCGTCAAGGCGATGCAGGATTGCGGCTGCACGCTCAACAACGCCTATATGCAGCATTCGCTGCTGGCGCTGGTGGTGATCCCGGAACTGCGGATCTCGGATCTCGGCATCGTCGACGTGAGCCGGTTCGAACTGGTGGACTTGATGCTCGACCCCTGAGCTTCACCGTTTCCCAAATACTCAATCGACGTGAAACCGGCTTCTTTGCTCCTCAAATACCCATTGCGAGGGTCGAAGTCTCACCCTGCCGCGCCACCGCCAGGAATTGCGCCCGGCCGTGCAGCGCCTCGAACAGTTCCGGCCCGGTGCCGGTCAGCCAGCTCTGGGCGCCAAGCGTGCAGATCTCGTCGTAAAGCGCGGCGCGGCGCTCGGCGTCCAGATGCGCCGCCACCTCGTCAAGCAGCAGCACCGGAGTTTCGCCCTCCAGCGCCCGGGCATTGGCGAGGACCAGCGACAAAAGCAGCGCCTTCTGCTCGCCGGTCGAGGACAGCGCCGCGGGCATGGCCTGCGGCCCCCAATGCGCGCCCAGATCGGCGCGATGCGGGCCGGTCAGGGTGCGGCCGGCGGCCATGTCGCGGCTGCGGCCCTCGGCCAGCCGGGCGGCGATGCTGTCGGGATCGGGATCGCAGGCGAACCCCTCGCCCGGCAGCAGGGTCAGGCTGGCCGAGGGAAAGGCGGTCCCGGCCCCGTCCTGCGCCGCCATGATCCGGGCGATGGCGTCCAGCCGGTTGCGCGTCACCGCCGAGCCGGTCTCGGCCATCTGCGCCTCCAGCGCGCGATACCAGCCGGGGTCGCGGATCTCGTCCTTGAGCAGCCGGTTGCGCTCGCGCATGGCCTTGTCATAGGCCAGCGCATCTTCGGCATGGCCGGGGGTGAAGCTCAGCGTCACGCGGTCGAGAAAGCGCCGCCGCTGTTCCGGCGCGTCGGTCCACAGCCGGTCCATGGCCGGGGTCAGCCAGATCAGCCGCATCAGCCCGCCAAGCGCGATCTGCGTCGCGGGCCTGTCGTCGATCACGACCTCGCGCCGCTCGCCGGGCAGGGCGCGGGTCAGGACCTCATGCTCGCCGATCCGGGCGCGGATCTGCCAGCCGACATCCGGCCCCTTGCGGGCCTGGTCGCCGGGCGCGGCGCCGCGCATGCCGCGGCCGGGCGACAGCATCGAGATGGCTTCCAGGATATTGGTCTTGCCCGCCCCGTTCGGGCCGTGGATGGCGACGGGGCGGCGGTCGGCCTCGATCTCCAGCCTGGCCCAGCTGCGGAACTGGGTCAGGTGCAGCCGGGTCAGCGTCACACGCGCATCGGCATGACGACATAGACCGCGCTGGTGTCGCCGCCTTCGCGGATCAGCGCCGCGTCGCCCGAGCCGTTGAACAGGAACACCGCATTCTCGCGCTCGATCTGGCTGGCGATCTCGTGCAGGTATTTGGCGTTGAAGCCGATCTCCAGCGGATCGTCGGCATAGGCCACCGGCAGCTCCTCGTCGGCCGCGCCGGCATCGGGGGCGTTCACCGACAGGACCAGCCGGTCCTCGTCCAGCGACAGCTTGACGGCGCGCGAACGCTCGCTGCTGACGGTGGCCACCCGGTCGACGGCCTTGGCGAAATCGCCGGCATCGACTTCCAGCTTGCGGGCATTGGCCGAGGGGATCACGCGGCTGTAATCCGGGAAGGTGCCGTCGATCACCTTCGAGGTCAGGGTGATGGTGGGCGTGGCGAAGCGCACCTTGGTCTCGCTGACCGAAACCGCGATCTCGGCCTCGTCGTCGTCCAGCAGCTTGCGCAGCTCGGCCACGGTCTTGCGCGGCACGATCACGCCCGGCATCTCTTCGGCGCCCGAGGGCAGCGGCGCGTCGATCCGCGCCAGCCGGTGGCCGTCGGTGGCGACGCAGCGCAGGGTCGGGCCGTCCTCGCCCTGCGCGACATGCATGTAGACGCCGTTCAGGTAATAACGGGTCTCCTCGTTCGAGATGGCGAATTTCGACTTGTCGAACAGCCGGCGCAGAACCGCCGCAGGGGCCGAGAAATTCGCCGAATATTCCGACGAGGACATGACCGGAAAATCCTCGCGCGGCAGTGTCGCCAGGCTGAAATTCGAACGCCCGGCCTGCACCGACAGCCGCTGCGAGGCAGCGTCGAGGCTGAGCTGCACCAGCGCGCCGTCCGGCAGCTTGCGGGCGATGTCGTTGAGCATCCCGGCCGAGACGGTGGTGGCGCCGGGCCGCTCGACCTGCGCATGCGCGCGGTCCACGATCTCGGTATCCAGGTCGGTGGCGCGGAAGCTGACGCCTTCGGGCGTGGCCTCGATCAGCACATTGGCCAGGATCGGAATGGTGTTGCGGCGTTCGACGACGGACTGGGCCTGGGAAACGGCCTTGACCAGATCGGCGCGTTCAATCGAAAATTTCATAGGTCCACCCTCATGTCCTTCTGGTCTCATGCCGGTCTGGCGCGGGGCGCCAATTTGGCACATTCCCGCGCAAGGTCAAGCGCATGCGTTCAGGCTTCCAGAAGGCGGCGCAGCAGGTCGATGTCTTCCGCCAGGCCGCGGTCGGCGCTGCGCAGCTCCTCGATCTTCTTCACCCCATGCATGATGGTGGTGTGGTCGCGTCCGCCGAAACGCCGCCCGATCTCGGGCAGGCTGCGCGAGGTCATCTGCTTGGACAGATACATGGCGATCTGCCGCGGCCGGGCGACGGTGCGCACGCGCTTGGGCCCGATCATGTCGGCCAGGCGGATGTTGTAATGCTCGGCCACCTTGCGCTGGATCTCCTCGATGGAAACCTTGCGGTCGTTGGCGCGCAGGATGTCGGCCAGGCATTCTTGCGTCATGTCCAGCGTGATCTCGCGGCCCATCAGGCTGGCGAAGGCGAAGAGCCGCTGCAACGCGCCTTCCAGCACCCGGACATTCGAGGTGATGCGATGCGCCAGGAATTCCAGCACGCCCGGCGCGATCAGCAGCCCGGGATATTGCACGCGGAAGCTGTCGGTCTTGCTTTGCAGGATGCCCAGGCGCAGCTCGTAATCGGTCGGGTGCAGGTCCACGACCAGCCCGCATTGCAGGCGGGACTTGATGCGCTCCTCCATGTCCTTGATCTCGCCCGGCGCGCGGTCGGCCGAGATGACGATCTGCTTGCCCTGATCGACCAGCGTGTTGAAGGTGTGGAAGAATTCCTCCTGCGTGGATTCCTTGCCGGCGATGAACTGCACGTCATCGACCATCAGCACCGAGACGGTGCGGAACAGTTCCTTGAAATCCATCACCGTGCGGTCGCGCAGCGCCTGGACGAAGCGATACATGAACTGTTCGGCCGAGAGATAGAGCACCCGCGCCTCGGGCTGGCGCATCTGGATCTCGCGGGCGATGGCATGCATCAGGTGGGTCTTGCCCAGGCCGACGCCGCCATAGAGAAACAGCGGGTTGAAGGTCACCGGCCCGCCCTCGGCCACCCGGCGGGCGGCGGCATGGGCCAGCTCGTTGGGCTTGCCGACCACGAAATTCTCGAAGGTGAAACGGCTGTCCAGCGGCGCGGCCAGGTCCTCCTCGCCCGAGGGGCGCGGGGCGGCGGGGCGCTTGACGGCGGGCGCTGCGGCCTGGCGGGCGGTCTGGCTGCGGGTCTCGAAGCTCAGGCGCTGCACGGGGCCGCCCATGCGGTCCAGCACCTTGAGGATATCGTCGCTGTAATGGCGCGAGACCCAGTCGGACAGGAAGCGGGTCGGGCAGGCGATGGTGGCGGTGCCGTCCGCGACGCCGGTCAGGCGCAGGGGCTCGATCCAGGTGGAGAAACTGTCCGCTCCGACGATCTTCTGAAGTTCTTCACGCGCCTGCCCCCAAAGTCTGTCCATCTCGCCCAGTTCCGTCTCTTGTCCCCACATGCCGCCGGGATTTTCCGGCGTGAGGCGATTCGGTGCCGCGGCCTGAACGCATGAAGTTTCGGCAACAGAAAGCCCGCGCCGCCAAGGCGGTGTGCGGGCCGTCCTGCGGCCGAAACTTTCAGACACGCAGCGCAGGCCGGTGGCAGCCGGCTTTGCGCATTATCGGTAGCGGATCTGTCTGATCCTGCTGCCACCCTGCCTGTCGGCGGCAGAGCCGACGGTTCAGAGCATGTCCCCCAGGCGCGACGGTGAATCGCAGAAAACAAGCTAGCAAGAACCGCAGCCGGCCAGCAACCGATCTTCGCGCTTGACAGTCACTTTGCCGGATCGAATCTCGCCGCTTCGCGGGCATGGCGGGGTGGTCGCCAACAGGCTGGAAAATGTGGGAAAACCCGGGGCTTCCTCATGCGAAAGGGCGCGTTCCGATGGATCGCGCCCCTGGGCAATTCCACTGATAGTTGCACAAATGCCGCAGCCGATCAGGCGGTGGCCAGCGCCTTCACCCGGGCCGAGAGGCGCGAGATCTTGCGCGCGGCGGTGTTCTTGTGGACGACGCCCTTGGTCACGCCGCGCATCAGTTCGGGCTGGGCGCTCTGCAGGGCTTCTCGGGCGGCTTCGGCATTGCCGCTGGCGATGGCTTCCTCGACCTTGCGCAGGAAGGTGCGGATGCGCGAGCGGCGGGCCTTGTTGACGGCGGTGCGGCGCTCGATCTGGCGGGCGCGCTTCTTCGACTGGGGCGTGTTGGCCATGGGTCCTATTCTCTTTCTCGTATTTCGATTACGCAAAAGCCCCACGGCCCCGTCCGTTGCCGGACGGTCATGATTCTTGCCTTAAGCGGGCCCACGCGCATGTAAGCCCGGGCCTATACAGCGCCCCGGGCCGAATGCCAAGCGAAATCAGCGGTCGCGGAACTGCGGCTCGCGCTTCTCCAGGAAGGCGGCCATGCCCTCCTTCTGGTCCTCGGTGGCGAACAGCGCCTGGAAGCTGCGGCGCTCGAACAGGATGCCCTCGCGCAGCGTGGTCTCATAGGCGCGGTTCACCGCCTCCTTGGCGGCCAGCACGGCGATCTGGCTCTTTTCGGCGATCTTCTTCGCCGCCGCCAGCGCCTCGGGGATCAGCCTGGCCGCCGGCACCACGCGGCTGACCAGGCCCGAGCGTTCGGCCTCGGCCGCATCCATGAAGCGCCCGGTCAGATGCATCTCCATCGATTTCGATTTGCCGACGAAGCGGGTCAGGCGCTGGGTGCCGCCGATGCCGGCCATCACCCCGAGGTTGATCTCGGGCTGGCCGAACTTGGCGTTGTCGGCGCAGAGAATGAAGTCGCAGGCCATGGCCAGCTCGCAGCCGCCCCCCAGCGCATAGCCCGAGACGGCGGCGATGATCGGCTTGCGGGTGGCGGTGATGCGGTCGATCTCGGCGCCGAACAGGTCCTCGGTATAGACATCGACGAAACTCTTGGCCGACATCTCCTTGATGTCGGCGCCGGCGGCGAAGGCCTTTTCGCTGCCGGTCAGCACGATGCAGCGCACCTTCTCGTTCCGGTCGGCCTCGGCCAGCGCATCGCCCAGCTCTCCCAGGAGCTGCGAGTTGAGGGCGTTCAGCGCCTCGGGCCGGTTCAGCCGGATCAGCGCCACATAATCGTCGATCTCGACGGTGAGGGTCTGGTAAGCCATCGACTCCTAGCCTTTCGCAAACAAGCTGACCGCGACTCGTAACAAAAGCGCGACCGCAAGGCCAGCGCGCTTCTCTGTTACCCAAATACCCCCGCCGGAGGCAGCGGCCAGGGGCCGCTTCACTGCTGGCAGAGCGGGCAGAAATAGCTCGACCGGCCCGATTGCACGATGCGCTGGACCGTGCCCGCGCAGCCCGGCCTGGGGCAGGGCGCCCCCTCGCGGCCATAGACGCGGAAGGCATGCTGGAAATAGCCCAGCTCGCCCGTCGCCTGCCGGTGGTCGCGCAGGGACGAGCCGCCGGCCGCGATCGCCTCCTCCAGCACGGCGCGGACATGGCCGACCAGCGCCGCCAGCTCGGGCGCCGCGACCGCCCCGGCCAGCCGGCGGGGGTCGATGCCGGCGCGGTAGAGCGCCTCGGAAACGTAGATATTGCCCAGCCCGGCCACGATTCGCTGGTCGAGCAGCGCCGCCTTGACCGGCATGCGCCGCCCGGCGAAGGTCCGTGCCAGCGCCTCGGCGGTGAAGGCCTCGGACAGCGGCTCTGGCCCCAGATGCGCCAGCAGCGGATGCGTCGCCCCCGGCGCCACCAGATCGACCATGCCGAATCGCCGCGCGTCGTTGAAGGTGATGCGCGTGCCCTGGTCGGTCCAGAACACGACATGGTCATGGCGCGGCAGGATCGCCGGGTCGCGGTGAAACTCGCCCTGGCTTTCCCCTTCGATCAGCATCCGCCCCGACATGCCCAGATGCAGAAGCAGGCTGCCGCGATCCTCCAGCTCGGCCAGGATGTATTTCGAGCGCCGCAGCAGGCGCGTCACCCGCGCCCCGGTCAGAACCTGCACCAGATCGGGCGGCAGGGGCCGGCGCAGGTCGGGGCGGCGGGCTTCGGCGCGGGCGATCACCCGCCCCTCAAGATGCGGCTGAAGGCCGCGTCGGACGGTTTCGACCTCTGGCAGTTCTGGCATTTTCTTCCCGTTCGTCGCATGGTGCGGCCCGCGTCCCAGCTATGGCGCGCGGCGCGCTTTCGGACTATCTGGGCGCGAAACGACGGATGGACAAGCGATATGACCCCTGACGAGCGCGGCAACAGCAACGGGGAAACCCATTTCGGCTTTCGCACCGTGGCCGAGGCGGACAAGGCCGGGCTGGTCCATGGCGTCTTCTCTCGCGTCGCCTCGCGCTATGACGTGATGAACGACCTGATGAGCGCCGGCATTCACCGCATCTGGAAGACCGCGATGATGGACTGGCTGGCGCCGCGCGACGGCCAGCACCTGCTGGACGTGGCGGGCGGCACCGGCGACATCGCCTTCCGCTTCCTGGACCGCGCGCCGGGCGCCCGCGTCACCGTCTGCGACATGACCGAGTCGATGCTGGTCGAGGGCAGGAAGCGGGCCGAGGCCGGCAAGCTCGCCGACCGGCTCGCCTGGGTCACCGGCGACGCCATGCAGCTGCCTTTCGCCGATGACAGCTTCGACCGCTATACGATCAGCTTCGGCATCCGCAACGTCACCCGCATCCCCGATGCCCTGGCCGAGGCGCGGCGCGTCCTGCGCCCCGGCGGCCGGCTGATGGTGCTGGAATTCAGCCAGATGCCGGTGCCGATGCTGCAATGGCTCTACGACCGCTATTCCTTCAACGTGATCCCGGTCATGGGCCAGATCGTCGCGAACGACCGCGACAGCTATCAGTATCTGGTCGAATCGATCCGCAAGTTCCCCGATCAGGAAACCTTCGCCACCATGATCCGCGAGGCGGGCTTCGGCCGCGTGCAATGGCGCAATCTCTCCATGGGCATCGCCGCGCTGCATTCCGGCTGGAAGCTCTGACATGCGCGGTCCTCACAATATCTGGCGCCTGATCCGCACCGGCGCCACCTTCGAGCGCACCGGCGCGATGAAGGTGGCGCTGGACGCGGCGGACGCGCCGGCCCGCATCCGCATCGCCGCCCGCATCCTGGGCTGGCCCTTCGCCTGGCTGGGCTACAAGGGCGACCCGGCCCTGCCGCCCGTCACCCGCGCCATCACCGCGCTGGGGCCGGCCTATGTGAAATTCGGCCAGATCCTCTCGACCCGGCCGGACGTGGTGGGGGTGGACCTGGCCGACCAGCTTTCGATGCTGCAGGACCGGCTGGCGCCCTTTCCGCAGGACCAGGCGCTGCGCACCGTCGCGGCCGAGCTGGGCCGCCCGGTCGAGACGCTGTTCAGCGAGTTCTCCGAACCGGTGGCAGCCGCCTCCATCGCCCAGGTGCATCGTGCGCGCCGCGCCGACAATGGCCGCGAGGTCGCGGTCAAGGTGCTGCGCCCGGGGATCGAATCCGCCTTCCGCCGCGACATCGACGCCTTCCACTTCGCCGCCGGCATGATCGAGCGGCTGTCGCCGGCCACCCGCCGGCTGCGGCCGCGCGACGTGGTGGCGCATTTCGAATCGGTGGTGACCGGAGAGCTGGACCTGCGGCTCGAAGCCGCCTCGGCCTCGGAATTCGCCGAGAACACCGCGGGCGACGAGGGCATGGCGGTGCCCGCCCCCTATTGGCATCTCAGCGCCCGGCGGGTGCTGACCACCGATTGGGCCGAGGGCGTGCCGATGGGCGATATCGCCGCGCTGCGGGCGGCGGGACACGACCTGCCGACCATCGGCGCGCGGGTGCTGCAGCTGTTCCTGCGCCATGCGCTGCGCGACGGCTATTTCCACGCCGACATGCATCAGGGCAACCTGAAGGTGGCGGCGAACGGCGACATCGTCATCTACGATTTCGGCATCATGGGCGAGATCGACGAATATACCCGCCGCGTCTATGCCGAGATCCTGATGGGCTTCATCCGCCGCGACTACGAGCGCGTGGCGCGGGTGCATTTCGAGGCGGGCTACGTGCCCCGCGACCGCGACATCAAGGAATTCGCCCGCGCGCTGCGTGCCGTTGGCGAGCCGATCTTCGGCGCCGATGCCAGCCGGATCTCGATGGCCAATCTGCTGGCCTATCTGTTCGAGGTCACCGAACGCTTCGGCATGGCGACGCGGACCGAGCTGATCCTGCTGCAGCGCACCATGGTGGTGGTCGAGGGCGTGGCGCGCTCGCTCGACCCGCAGATCAACATGTGGCAGGTCGCCCGGCCGGTGGTGGAAAGCTATATCCGCGACAATCTGGGGCCGCGCGCCGCGGTGCGCGACCTGACCCGGGCCGCGCAGGTGCTGGGGCGCTTCGCGCCGCTCCTGCCGGAATTCCTGGAACGCCGCATGCCCGAACTCCTGCGCGAGCCGCCGCCGCCGGCCCAGACGCGGAGACGCCCGGGATTCGCCGCGGGCATCGCGCTTGGCGCCATGGTCGCGCTGGCGGGCGCGGCGCTTGGCGCATGGCTGGGATAAGGCCGCCCGGGGCCCCCGCCGGGGCTTGAGCGCGCGCCCGCTTTCGCCTAACGCTGCCCCATGCGGATTCTGTATCTTGGCGATGTGATGGGACGCGCGGGCCGGCGCGCGATTGCAGAGGGGCTTGCGCCCCTGAAGCAGCAACTGGGCGTCGATTTCACCATCGTGAACGGCGAGAATGCCAGCGGCGGCATGGGCCTGACCGGAGGGCATGCCAAGCTGATCCTCGATGCCGGCGCCGACTGCATCACGCTGGGCGACCACGCCTTCGACCAGAAGGAGATGCTGTCCTATATCGAGACCGAACCGCGCATCATCCGGCCGCTGAACTATTCCAAGGTCGCGCCCGGCCACGGCGCCCGGGTTTTCGAGGCGACGCGCGGCCGCAAGGTTCTGGTGGCGCAGGTGCTGGGCCAGGTCTTCATGAAACGGCCCTTCGACGACCCGTTCTCGGCCATCGACGCGGTGCTGCGCGCCCATCCGCTGGGCGGGCTGGTGCAGGCCAGCGTGGTGGACATCCATGCCGAGGCGACGAGCGAGAAGATGGCGATGGGCCATTGGTGCGACGGCCGCGCCAGCCTGGTCGTCGGCACCCATACCCATGTGCCCACCGCCGATGCGACGATCCTGAACCGCGGCACCGCCTACCAGACCGATGCCGGCATGTGCGGCGACTACGACAGCGTGATCGGCATGGAGAAGGCCGAGCCGCTGCGCCGCTTCCTGACCGGCATGGCCCAGGAGCGTTTCACCCCCGCCGAGGGCGAGGCCACGCTGTCGGGCGTGCTGGTCACGACCGACGATCGCACCGGCAAGGCGGTGGCGGTCGAGCCGCTGCGCCGGGGCGGCCGGCTGGCCCCGACGCAGCTTCCCGCCTGAACCGGCCATGGCCCCCGCTTTTGCTTGCGGCGCGGGGGAAAATAATTCTATGACCCATCGAACAGGCCGTGATTTAGCGGCGCACGGGACGGGATTGCATGCTGGGCTTTGAACTGACCGGAACCAATGCGGCATTCGCGATGCTGATCATCGTGACCATCATGTTCATCGAGTTCATTCGCGAAAAGCACCCGCCCGAAGTCGTGGCCATCGGCACCGCCGCGGTGATGATGCTGCTGGGCCTTCTGCCGATCAAGGACGCGGCCGGGGTGCTGTCGAACTCGGCGCCCTGGACCATCGCCTTCATGTTCCTGATCATGGGCGGACTTCTGCGGACCGGTGCCCTGGAAATCATGTCCCGCCTCGTGACCGCGCGGGCGACCAGCCATCCGCGCTTCACCATCGGCGCGCTGTTCCTGTTCGTGATCCTGGCCTCGGCGATCATGAACAACACGCCGGTGGTGGCGGTCATGATCCCCATCTTCATCCAGCTGGCGCTGCGGCTGGGTTTCTCGCCCTCGAAGCTGCTGATGCCGCTGAGCTATTTCACCATCCTGGGCGGGATGATGACGCTGATCGGCACCTCGACCAACCTGCTGGTCGACGGCGTGGCGCGCGAGCAGGGCATGGTGCCCTTCACCATCTTCGAGATCGCCCCGGTCGGCATCGCCATCACGCTGGCGGGCATCGCCTATTTCGCCACCATCGGCTGGCGGCTTCTGCCCGATCGCACCTCGCTGGCCGGCTTCCTTGGCACCCGGCGCGAGATGAAATACTTCACCGAGGTGGCCATCCCCGAGGAATCCAGCCTGGTCGGCCAGCCGGTGCTGACCGCGCCGATCTTCAAGCGCGACGCGGTGCGGGTGATCGACGTGCTGCGCGGCGATGCCTCGCTGCGCCGCAACCTGGCCGAGGTGGCGCTGGAGCCGGGCGACCGCGTGGTGCTGCGCTCGGAAATGGCCGATCTGCTGGAGATGCAGGCCAACAAGAATTTCCAGATGGTGGACAAGCTCAGCTCGGTCGCCACCGAGACCGTCGAGGTGCTGATCTCGCCCGGCGCGCGGCTGGTCGGGCGCCGGCTGGGCGACATGCGCCTGCGCCGCCGATACGGGGTCTATGTCCTGGCCGCGCATCGCCGCAGCCAGAACATCGGCCGCCAACTCGACGACTTGGTGGTGCAGGTCGGCGACACGCTGCTTCTGGAGGGCGCGCCCGAGGATATCGCCCGGCTGGCCGCCGACATGGAGCTGGTCGACGTCTCGCGCCCTTCGGCCCGGCCGTTCCGCCGCGAGCGCGCGCCCATCGCCATCCTCTGCCTTCTGTCGGTTGTGTCGCTGGCGGCGCTGGACGTGGCGCCGATCATGGCGCTGGCCTTCATCGCCTCGGCGATCATCCTGATCACCCGCTGCGTCGATGCCGAGGAGGCGTTCTCCTTTGTCGATGCCCGGCTGCTGGCGATGATCTTCGCCATGCTGGCGGTGGGCGAGGCGCTGGAGCACACCGGCACGGTCAATCTGGTGGTGGATGCCGTGGCGCCCCACCTGCGCGGCCTGCCGCCCTTTGCCACCCTGATCGCGGTCTATTTCCTCGGCCTCGTCATGACCGAGGTGCTGTCGAACAACGCCGTCGCGGTGCTCTTGACCCCGGTGGCCATCGCTCTGGCGAAATCGCTGGGCCACGATCCGCGCGCCTATGTGGTGGCGGTGATGTTCTCGGCCACCGTCGCCTTCGCCACCCCCATCGGCTACCAGACGCATCTGATGGTCTACGGCCCCGGCGGCTACCGGTTCAGCGATTTTGTCAAGGTCGGCGTGCCCCTGGACATCATCTGCGGCATCGTCGCCTGCCTGACGATTCCGCTGTTCTGGCCGCTCTGAGCTCGGTGCTCGATTCCCGGCCTTCGCCCGGGCTTCGTTGTTGCATGGGTATTTTCAAAACAGAGAAGACCAGAAACGCCGCCCGCAGCTAGGCTGGCCAGCCCATGACTTCTCTGTTTTGAAAATACCCATGCGGCCGTGCCGCTCGCATGGCGGTCGGCCTTGAAGCGCTGCCGCTCAATCCTGCGAAAAACCTTCGCGAATCTCGGTCTCGGCCCTGATCGCCAGCGTCTTGCGCGTCTCTCCCGCCACCGGGATCGGCGCGTGCAGCCGCACTGTCACCGAGCCCTGCGGATATTGCGCCAGCACCGCCAGCAGATGCGGCCCCAGATCCATGTCGCCCCACCAGCCGTAGAATCGCGGGTCGCGGCTTTCCGGCGCATGGTAATGTGCGCTCATCGGCTGGATCGCCAGCCCCTCGGGCAGGGCCGGATCGAGGAAGCCCTGGAACAGCGTCGGCTTGAAGGGCAGCACCCGGCAGCCGTCGCTGCTGGTGCCCTCGGGAAAGAACAGCAGCCGATGGCCGGCGCGGGTGCGCTCGGCGAATTCCTCGGCCTGGGCGCGGGCCAGGCGGGGGTCGCGGGCGACGAAATGCGTGTCGGTCACTCGGGTCAGGATGTTGATGCCCGGCCAGCCCGCCACCTCGGATTTCGAGACGAAGAACACCGGCATCGCCGCATTCAGCACGAAGATGTCGAGCCAACTGGAATGGTTCGCCACCGCCGCCCCGGGGCCGCGCATCGGCCGGCCGATGCAGCGCCATCGCAGCCCCATGATCCACAGGCAGAGGCGGCAGACGATCTGCACATGCGGCCCGGTGACGGGCCGGCGCGGGCCGGTGAACAGCCGCTCGGCCAGGCGCAGCGGCAGGATCAGCAGCACGCCGAGCGCCAGAACCAGCACGATGCCGCCGCCGCGCAGCAGGACCAGCAGCCAGCCCAATGCGCCGGGGCGCGGGATGGCGGGCGGCGGCACTTCGTCCCGCCAGGTGGCGCGGGCGCCTCCGCTCATTGCCCTTGCCGGGTTTCGTAGAACTTGCGGTGCTTTTCCGACATGGCCTTGGTATCGACCAGCAGGAACACGTCGGTGGTGTTGAAGGCGCGGTCCAGCCAGGCGCCTTCGCCGACCATGCCGCCCAGCCGCAGATAGGCCTTGATCAGCGCCGGCATGCCGGTCATGGCGGCGCGGCGGTCCAGCTGCCCGGGCGGGATCAGGTCCATGCGGCGATAGCCGTCGGGACGGGCGCGGGGACGGATCGCCTCGGGCGCCAGATGATGATGGTGGAGCCAGCTGAGCGGCTGGGCCAGCGCCAGCACGTCGGTGCCGTGGAACGAGGCGACGCCGAACAGGATCTCGATGCCGCGCGCCAGCACGTAATCGGCCAGGGCGTTCCACATCAGGAACATGCCCGAGCCGCCGCGATAGGCCGGATCGACGCAGGACCGGCCCAGCTCCAGCAGCGACCGCCCCGAGGCGCGCAGCGGCGCGAGGTCGTATTCGCTGTCGCAATAGAAGCGGCCGAACGCCTCGGCCCGGTCGCCGGGCAGCAGGCGATAGACGCCGACCACATGGTCCAGCGCCTCGCGCGAGCGGCGATTGTCCACCAGCACCAGATGATCGACGACCGGATCGAACTCGTCGCGCTCGAACCGGGACTGATGATCGACCAGCGGCCCGTCGCCGCCCAGCTCCTCGACGAAGACGCGATAGCGCAGGCGCTGCGCCGCCAGAAGGTCGGTCTCGTCCGTGGCAAGACGGGTCGCGAAATAGGACGTCTCTGGCGTCATCGTTACGGCCTTGGAACCCGGGCTGATGGTCTCTGGCCCCGTGTCTAGGCGGGGGGGCGCGACATTGCAACCGGTGGCGCGTCGCGCGATTCAACGGCGATTGACTAACGCAAAAGTTGAATTACTCTGCACGTATCGCTTAGTGGGGCTCGGTTGTGACCAGTTCAAGCTCGATATGCCTGCCATTCACCACCTGCTTTCCGGCATTGGTGAAATTGATGGTGATGCGATCCCCGATGCGCGACTGGACCTGTCCGGTGCCCCATTCGGGGGCGCCGGGATGGCGCACGATCATGCCGGGTTCCAGGATTTCATTCATCTTACGCCCTTTTCCGAGGAAACATGCAGGCTAGCCTTTCATGGACGATCTGACAATCCGCCGCCCGCCCGATGCATCCGCGGCGATCCCGCCCGAGCGTCTTGCGGCGCTGGTCGGCTCGCGGCTCTGCCACGACATCGTCTCGCCGCTGGGCGCCATCGGCAACGGGCTGGAACTCTTGCAGCTGTCCGGCGCCTGGCCGGGCATCGGCAAGAGCGCCGAGATGCAGCTGATGGCGGAAAGCGTCGAGGCGGCCCGGGCGCGGGTGCGCTGGTTCCGCATGGCCTTCGGCCAAGCCGCGCCCGACCAGCGGCTGAGCCTGGCCGAGCTGGCGGCGCTGCTTGCCGATGTCGAGCGGGGCGGGCGCATCCGCGTCCGGCTGGAGGCCGAGGGCGACCTGCCGCGCGCCGAGGGCCGCATGATCCTGCTGGCGCTGATGTGTTTCGAGACCGCGATGCCCTGGGGCGGCAGCGTGCTGGTCTGCCGCGGCGCCAGCGGCTGGCGGCTGGTGGCCGAGTGCAGCCGCACCAAGCCCGATCCGGCGCTGTGGTCCTGGCTCGATGCCGCCCCCGGGCGCGAGCGGCCCGAGCCCGCCGCCTCGGAGGTGCATTTTCCGCTGCTTGCCGGTTTCGCCCGCGCCGCCGGCCGGCCCCTCGCTTGGGAGCTGGACGAGACGGGCGGCGAGATCGCATTCTGAGCGTCAGATCCCGCCGGACTTCAGCGCCCGGTCCAGCCGTCGCGCCAGCGCCGGCGGGACAGCCTCGACGCTGTCGAGCAGTTCGGACAGCAGTGCGACCGCCAGCTCCTCGCCCCGTTCCAGCAGGATCAGCCCCGCCTCCAGGCGGATGCGCGGGGTGGCACCGGCCGCCAGCGCCCGCAATTCGCGCAGCGCGCGGGCGGGATGGCGGGTCAGGGCGGCAGCCGCCAGGTTCAGCCGGTAGAGCTCGGCCCGGGGCCGTGCGGCACGATGCATCTGCCGGACCAGCGCCGCGTCCAGCCGGTCCTGCACCACCATCTCGGCGATGCGGCCGGTGCCGCCCGTCGCGCCGATCACCCCGGTCGCCGGATGGCCGCCGAAGGGCAGGGCGATGGGCGTCAGATGCGGAAACCCGGCCCGGATCAGCGCCGCATGGGCACGGTCGGCCCGGATGGCCGGATCATAGATCAGCGCGCCGCGCGCGTCGCGGTTGCCCAGCGTCTCGGGCCGCGGCATGGGCCGGCCGATGCGGGCGAATTTCGCATGGCGGTCGGGATCGAAAGGCGCCACCGCCGGGTCGATGCAATATTGCGGCGAGACCGCCATGATCCGGTCGGCATGGCAGGCGGCGGAATAGAGCAGCGCCGCATAGGCGCCCATCGAGAATCCGGTCGCAATGACCTCGGCATAGTTCCGGGTCGCCTCTCGCAGCGCCCCGGCCAGTGCGGCGTTGCGGTCCGGGACGAACCAGTCGCGCCGCGCCGTCTGCACCACCAGCGCGTCGATCCCCAGCCTTTCGGCGTAGCGCGGCGCGGCGGCGGGCGCGAAGCCCGCCATGCGGTCCCGGCCATGTTCGAAGCCGACCACGGCGCGGCGCCCGTCGCCGGCGCCGCGAAACAGCGTGATGCGGTGGCGGTCGTCCTGGTGCAGCTGTTCGGCCCGCATCAGGGGCGGATGGTGCCGTCGCCGGTGACCAGATACTTGAAGCTGGTCAGCTGCTCGGCGCCGACCGGCCCGCGCGCATGCATCTTGCCGGTGGCGATGCCGATCTCGCCCCCCATGCCGAACTCGCCGCCATCGGCGAATTGCGTCGAGGCGTTGCGCATCAGGATGGCGCTGTCGAGCCCCTTGAAGAAGCGTTCGGCGGTGGCGTCGTTCTCGGTCAGGATCGATTCGGTATGGCCCGAGCCGTAGCGGCGGATATGGGCGATCGCCTCCTCGACGCCGTCGACCAGCTTGACGGCGATGATCTTGTCCAGGAACTCCTGCCCGAAATCCGAGGGCTCGGCCGGGACCGTGCCGGGCACCTTGGCCAATTCGCCCTCGGCCCGCACCTCGACGCCGGCATCCAGCAGGTCCTGCACCAGCACGGGGCCGTGCTTGGTGTAGAACTGCCAGTCGATCAGCAGGCATTCGGCGGCGCCGCAGATGCCGGTGCGCCGGGTCTTGGCGTTCAGCACCACGCGGCGCGCCTTTTCCAGGTCGGCGTCGCGGTCGGCATAGACATGGCAGATGCCCTCCAGATGGGCAAAGACCGGCACGCGGGCCTCTCTCTGCACCAGCCCGACCAGGCCCTTGCCGCCGCGCGGCACGATGACGTCGATGAATTCCTGCGCGCGCAGCATGGCGGCGACGGCCTCGCGGTCGCGGGTCGGGACCATCTGGATCGCCGCCTCGGGCAGCCCGGCCTGCTTCAGGCCCCCGACCAGCGCCTCGTGGATGGCGGTCGAACTTTCCAGGCTTTCCGAGCCGCCGCGCAGGATCACCGCATTGCCGGCCTTCAGCGCCAGCGCCGCGGCATCGGCGGTGACATTGGGCCGGCTTTCGTAGATCACGCCGATCACGCCCAGCGGCGTCGCGACGCGCCGGATGTTGAGCCCGTTCGGCCGGTCCCATTCCGCCAGCACCTTGCCGACCGGATCCTCTTGCGCCGCGACCGAGCGCAGCCCCTCGGCCATGGCGCGGATGCGCGCTGGGTCGAGCTTCAGCCGGTCCAGCATGGCGGGGGAAAGGCCCTTTTCCTCGGCATGGTGCATGTCGAGGATATTGGCGTCGAGGATCGCGTCCTCGGCCTTGAGGATCGCCTCGGCGGCGCCGATCAGCGCGGCATGCTTGCGCTCGGGCGAGGCCTCGGCCAGCACGGCGGCGGCGGCGCGGGCCTTTTGCCCCAGATCCGCGATCAGCGCATCGGCCTCGGAAGTGGTCAGGTCTTTCATGGCGGCATTCCCTTGCATGAGGCCTGAGATAGGCCCGGTCGCGCCGAAAAACCAGAGAGGAAAGGGGGAAGGTGCAGGATTCTGTTGCCAGGCTCCTGCGGGCCCCGCCTTACGCTGCTAGGCGGAAGGGCTTAGGTTTCGGTTACCCGAGCTGCTTACGCAGCCAGAGCCACCGGAGCACGGTTGTCGTTGGCAACTGTACATTTTGCACCGATGACGGTGGTAGCTCACCGAGACAAAGCAAACAGCTTTAGACGTTCGTCGATCCTGTTTCGGCCCCATGTGCCCCCAACGAGGGATGATGGTGGAGCCGCCGGGTACCGCCCCCGGGTCCGATCCGCTTATTACCTGCGCGTTTATGTCCATAGTCCGGGCGAACCCGGACCCCACGAATATAGGCGCCGCCATTCCGGCACGCAAGGGAGGGGAACGCCGTTCCCCTCTTGTCCCGCTGCGCGGGCCAATTCACCCCTTGGAGTATTTGGAAAACGGAGAAAGCCGGGCGCGGCGCCCGGCCTTCTTCGTTCCTCGAATACTCATCCGGCCGCTCCGCCGGCGAAACGCCCCGCCGAGGGGCGGGGCGCTGCAAGAGAAGGGGTCAGAAGCCGGCCTTGATCTTTTCGAATTCCTGCAGCTGGCGCTCGCGTTGCTGCGGGTCGTTCGGGGTCTGGGCCAGGATCGGGGCGTCCACGGGCGACAGCCCTTCCTGCACCGCCGGCTCGTCCTTGATCGTCTCCATGGCGACGGTCGAGGTATGGCCGTAGCCGATCGTGTCGAGGAGGCCCTTGGCCGATTCGGGCGCGAGCCAGGCGTTGATGAAATCGTAGGCCTTGTCCTCGTTGCCCGGGCCGTTCTTGAGGTTGATGAAGCCGCAGAAGAAGGTCGAGCTGCCCTCCTTGGCCGCGCGCTGGAAGCCGACCGGGAAGCCGTCGTTTTCCAGCAGCACCACGCCGTCGTTCCACGACCAGGCCACGTCCACCGCGCCCGAGGCCATCAGCTGCGCCTGCTCGGCCGGGTCGGCCCAATAGGCCGCGACGTTCTGATGCGCCTGGCGCAGCCAGTCGGCGGCGGCGGCGAACTGCTCGTCGGTGACCTCGGTCCAGTCGGTGGTGCCGGTGGCCAGATAGGCCAGCGCCCAGACATCGTCGGCCGAATCGGGCAGCGAGGTGCGGCCCTGGTATTTCGGGTCGATGAAGATGTTGAGGCTGGCGACATCTTCGGCCGGCACGGTTTCGGTATTGTAGGCGACGGCGGTGGCGCCCCAGTCGGTGGGGATGTACCAGACGCCCTCGTCGTCCTTGAAGATTTCCGAATCGAGGAATTCCGGGTCGAGGGTTTCGAAGGCCGGGATCTTCGAGACGTCCCAGGGCTCGATCAGCCCGGCGTCGCGGTATTTCGACACCATCTGCGAGCAGGGATGCGCCACGTCCGCCTTGAAGCCCGAGGCGAGCTTCTGATAGGCCTCGTCGTCATCGCCGTAGAAGGCGAAGGTCGGGCCGGTGCCGTGCTTGTCGATATAGCCCTGGAAGATCACCGGTTCCTCGAACCCGGCCCAGTCGAAGACCGTGAGTTCGGGGTCGGCGGCCCAGGCGGCCGTCAGGCTGGTGCTGGCAAGTGCGAGCGCCAGGGCGGGGAAGCGGAGAGGTTTCATGTCGGAGCTTTCGTTGAGGCAGTCTGGCACGACGCTAGCCGCCCCGCGGCGACCTCGCAAGCGCGCCCGCGCCTACCAGCGCCCCGATGCGCCGCCGCCGCGCGACGAGCCGCCGCCGAAGCCCGAGGCGCCCCGCGAGGCGCGATAGCCGGGCGTCGGCTCGCTGCGCAGCACCATGCCGGTCGGCCCATACCAGACGGTCTGCGGGCGAAGACGTCGCCGGCTGTCGGACCAGCCGCAAGCCGGGCACCGTCGCGTGACATTGTCATGCGAGACCATGTAGCCGCCCTCGGGCAGCGGGGTTTCCAGCGGCGCGACCTGCGTCTCGAGGCCGCGACGGCCGCATTGCGGGCAGCGGTTGCGCCGCCAGGCCTGCCGCGCGATGGCGCCGAGGATCAGCAGCCAGGCGCCGCCGAAGAGGAAGGGGATGATCCTGTCCATCAGCCCGCGTTCCGGCGCCCCGACCGGCTGGCCCGCCGCGACCGGCCGGGCGAGCAGCTCGATCACCGCCAGCGTGCCGTCGCGGATGCCCTGCGACATCCGGCCGTCGCGAAAGGCGGGCAGCATGATGTTGCGCATGATCTCCTGCGCCAGGATGTCGGCGTCGTTCTCGTAGCCGCGGCCGAGTTCGATCCGCGCCTCGCGGTCTCCGGCCAGCACCAGGACCATGAAGCCGTCGCTGCGCGCGGCGTCGCCCACGCCCCAATGGTTGAAAAGCCGGGTGGCGAAGGGCTCCAGCCCGTCGGTCCCGCCGTAGCGCGCCCGGTCGGCCAGCGTGACGACCGTGCCCTCGATGCCGGCCTGGTCCCGGAGCGTGCTCAGCGCCGCGTCGACGGTCCGGGCATCCTCGGGCGTGAGCAGCCCGGCGAAATCGTTGATGCGCAGGTGCTGCCAGTCGGGCAGGGTCTGCGCATGGGCCGGGGCCAGCAGCGCCAGCCAGAGGAGCGTGGACAGCCATGCCGCCGCCCGGATGGCGCGCTGCTGGATCTTGGCGGGCGGGGCGGTCCTGAACGGGCTATCCATCGTCGCTTCTCGTCTTGCGCCCTATCCCGGCAGGATCTCGGGGCCGCCGGTGATCTGCGGGTCGGGCTGGCCGATCACCTCGTCGTCGCGGCCGGCGAAATCGACCGCGCGCAGGATGGTCTGGATGGCGGCGATCCGCGCCCGCCTCTTGTCGTCGGCGCGGATCACCGTCCAGGGCGCGATGCCGGAATGGCTGCGCAGCAGCGTGTCCCGGATCGCGGCGCTGTAATCGTCCCATTTCGCCAGCCCGTCCACGTCGATCGCGCTGAGCTTCCATTGCTTCAGCGGATCGCGCTCGCGGTCGAGGAAACGCTGGAGCTGCTCGGGCCGGCCCACCTCCAGCCACAGCTTGACCAGGATCACCCCGTCGTCGGCCAGCATGGTCTCGAAGGGTGGCAATTGCCGGAAGAAGGTCTCGCGCTGCGCGTCGGTGCAGAAGCCGAAGACCTTCTCGACCACGCCGCGATTGTACCAGCTGCGGTCGAAGAGCGCGATCTCGCCGCGCGCGGGCAGCCAGTCGACATAGCGCTGGAAATACCATTCCCCGGCCTCGCGCTCGCTGGGCTTGGGCAGGGCGACGATATAGGCCGAACGCGGGTTGAGGTTCTCGCGCACCCGCTCGATGGTGCCGCCCTTTCCGGCGGCGTCGCGGCCCTCGAACAGCACCACCATGCGCTTGCCGGTATGGATCACGTCGCGCATCAGCCGCACCAGCTGCAACTGCAGCCCGGCCATGCGCTCGTCGTAATCCTTGCCCTTCATCTCCTCGGGATAGGGATAGGAAGGGTCGAGGATGCGGCCCTTTTCCGCCGCCTTCACGGCCTTGCGCAATGCCTCGGGCGCCTGCTTTTCCAGGTAGCGGGTGATGGCGCCCACGAAGGGCAGGTCGGGCAGAGATTTCGGCGCCCCGGTCCCGTCCTTCCCGTCCTTTCCGCCATTGCCGTTCTTGCCCATGCCTATGCCTCGCCGATGCGGTTCAGGTCGAAGGGGGTGGTCTGGTAGATCTCGTTGATCCAGTTGCCATAGAGCAGATGCGCATGGCTGCGCCAGCGGTTCGTCGGCGTCTGGCCGGGATCGTCGTCCGGGTAGTAGTTCACCGGCACGTTGATCGGCTTGCCCGAGACCACGTCGCGGTCGTATTCGTCCTTCAGCGTCGTGCTGTCATATTCGAAATGGTTAAAGACATAGAGCGCGCGGTGGCCGGCATCCTCGATCAGGCAGGGCCCGACCTGGTCCGAGGCGATCAGCGTCCGCAGCGCCGGGATGGCGTCCACCTCGTCCTGGCGCACCTCGGTCCAGCGGCTGACCGGGACCAGCACGTCGTCCGAGAAGCCGCGCAGATAGGGCGAGGCGGGGGCGAGGTTGCGGTGGCGGAAGCAGCCGAAGGCCTTGTGGTCCAGCATATGCTTTTCGAGGCGATGGAAATGCCAGGCCATCGCCATGCCGCCCCAGCAGACGCCGAAGGTGGAATGCACATGGCTTTGCGTCCATTCGAAGACGCGGGTGATCTCGTCCCAATAGGTCACCTGCTCGAAGGGCAGGTGCTCGATGGGCGCGCCGGTGATGATCAGCCCGTCGAACTTCTCGCCCGTCTCCTCGACCTCGCAGAAGCGGCGGTAGAAGCTTTCCATGTGGTCGGCCGCCGTGTTGCGGCTTTCGTGGTCCGACATGCGGATCAGCTGGAAGTCGATCTGCAGGGGCGTGGCGCCGATCAGCCGGGCGAACTGGTTCTCGGTCTGGATCTTCTTGGGCATCAGGTTCAGAAGCCCGATGCGCAGCGGCCGGATGTCCTGCATCGCCGCCCGGCCCGGCGACATGACCATGACGCCTTCGTTCGACAGGATGTCAAAGGCGGGCAGGTCATTGGGCAGGGTGATGGGCATCATGCGTCCTTTCTGTCGGTCTTTTCTTCGGGGGCCCGCCTGTCGATCGCCTGGCCGACGAGGCGGATCAGGTCGTCGGGGCTTTTCACCTGCACCACCTCCTCGGCCAGCAGGGTCACGCCGCGCCGGGCCATGGCTTCGTAGCGCGGCTGCCGGTGGGCCAGCGCCCGGGCATAGGTCCAGCGGATGAAGTCGTCGGGATTGACCTGCTCCTCGGTCAGGCCCTTTTCCACGCGATAGTCGGTCCAGGCGCGGTCGAGGAAATCCGGCTGGTAATACATCGGTTTCGGCGCGCGGTCGAAGCGGCGCACCAGCTCCTCGGTATGTTCGGCCGAGCCCTTGATCCAGACCAGCAGCAGGTCGCGTTCCAGCGCGTCCAGCACCGGGTCGCTTTCGGCCCAGGGGTCCACCACCTCGCAGACTGAGCCGCCGGAATCGCAGACGAAATTCCCCAGATTGTAGATCTCTTGCGCGCGGCGGATGAAGTGGCCGGTATCCAGCAGCGCCGCGATCTCGGCCATGCGGTGCTGGTCCTGGCGGCGCATGTATTCGTCGAATTCCAGCCCGCCGCGGGTCACGCTGCCGGGCTTGCCAAGATAGGTGGACAGTGGTGCCAGGTTCTCGAAGGTGATGTTGCTGGCGATATAGACCGAATCCGACAGCAGCAGCTCGCGCAGGAAGGGCACCTTCATCGCCTCGCGCTTGAAGTTGTCGGCGATCAGCTCGCCCATGTAGCGGGTGCCGATGCGGTAATCGACCGAATAGTGGAACCATTCCCCCGAGCCGCGCAGCATCGAGGCGAGGAAGGTCTTGCCCAGCCCCGACATGCCGAAGAACAGCACGCGCTTGCGGGGTGCGGCCAGCCATTCGGCTTGGGTCTTGTAGAGCATGGGCGATCCTTTTGCGGGGCTTGGCGATAGTTAGTCCCGCGCAGGGCCAAGGAAAAGGGGTGGCTGTCCCCGCCCCTCGGCCCGCAGCCCGGAAAAACGGCCGGCCAGCCCTTGCATCCCGACCCCGAGCCCCTATCTGGGACGGGCGGACCGGGCCCCTCTGACGACGCATGTCGTGATGTCGGACCGCATCGAGCCTTGCTCGGTGCCAGCCCGGAACCCATTCCTCGCCAAGGCTTCGCACCGGCATTCGTCCAATGCGGAGCCTGACATGGAACCTTTCTACCTGACCCTCTTTCTCGGCACGCCGATCTGGCTGTGGCTGGTCTTCCTCGGCCTCGTCGCGGCGCTGCTGGCCTTCGATCTTGGCGTGCTGAATCGCGGCGACAAGGAAATCGGCGTGACTGAAAGCCTCAAGCTTTCGGCCTTCTACATCACTCTGGGCGTGCTGTTCGGCGGTTTCGTCTGGTATCAGCTGGGCAGCGATGCCGCCGCAGAATATATGACCGCCTTCGTGGTCGAAAAGACGTTGGCGATGGACAATGTCTTCGTCATCGCGCTGATCTTCGCCACGCTGTCGATCCCGCGCCGCTACCAGCACCGGGTGCTGTTCTGGGGCATCCTGGGCGTGATCGTGCTGCGCGGCATCATGATCGGCGTCGGCGCGACGCTGGTCGCGCAATATGGCTGGATCCTCTATATCTTCGCCGGCTTCCTGATCCTGACCGGCATCAAGATGCTGTTCATCGGCGACAAGAAGCATGACATGGGATCGAACCCGGTCCTGGCCTTCCTGCGCCGCCGGATGCGGCTGACCGACGAACTGCACGGCCATGCCTTCGTCGTGAAGAGGTCCGACCCCGCGACCGGTCGCATCCGCCGTTACGCCACGCCCCTGCTGCTGGCCCTGGTGATGATCGAGATCGCCGACGTGATCTTTGCGGTGGATTCGGTGCCGGCGGTCTTTGCCATCACCACCGACCCCTATATCGTCTATACCTCGAACATCTTCGCCATCCTGGGCCTGCGCGCGCTGTTCTTCGCGCTGGCGGCGATCATCCACCGCTTCGAATATCTCAAGCAGGCGCTGGCGGTGCTGCTGATCTTCATCGGCTCCAAGGTGTTCCTGGCCGATCTGATGGGGCTGGCGAAATTCCCGCCCGCGGTCTCGCTGGGCATCACCTTCGTCATCCTCGGCGCCGGCGTCGGCTGGTCGCTGTGGCGCACCCGCAAGGACGCGGCGCAGGCCTGAGCGCCAAACCCGCGGCGCCGCGCCCGGCCGCGCGGTAGCCGTGGGTATTTGAGAAACAGAGAAGGCGGGGAGGCGGGGTGCGAGACCCGGCCGTCTCCGCGCGATGTGATCCGGGTTGCCGCAGCGTTAACCAATCCGCAGTAGCGCCTCGGGTTCAATCGCGCTATGCTGCCGCTCAGACCCGGAAAACGGGCGATGCAAACGAGGCAGTGACGGCGGTAACCCATGACCGAGATGGTCTTTGGCACCACGCCCGTGCGGGCAGGTGATCCGATTCTTCCACGCTGGTGGCGCACGCTGGACCGATGGTCCCTGGCCTGCGTGCTGGGGCTGTTCGCGGTCGGGCTTCTTCTGGGACTGGCGGCCTCGGTGCCGCTGGCCGAAAAGAACGGCCTGCCGCAATTCTACTACGTCAGCCGCCAGGCGGTCTTCGGCGCCATGGCGCTGGGGGTGATGCTGGTGATCTCGACCTTCTCGCCCCGGCAGGTGCGGCGCATCGGGGTGCTGGGCTTTCTGGTGGCGCTGCTGATCCTGGCGATACTGCCCTTCGTCGGCACCGATTTCGGCAAGGGCGCGGTGCGCTGGCTGCGGCTGCCCGGCGGCATGTCGGTCCAGCCCTCGGAGTTCCTCAAGCCCTGTTTCGTCGCCATCTGCGCCTGGTTCATGGCCGCAAGCCAGGAGGTCGGCGGCCCGCCCGGCAAGTCCTTCTCGTTCGGGCTGGCGGTGATCGTGGTGCTGCTTCTGGCGATGCAGCCCGATTTCGGGCAAGCCTCGCTGGTGCTGTTTTCCTGGTGCGTGATGTATTTCATCGCCGGCGCGCCGCTTTACCTTCTGGGGGGGGTGATGGGGCTGGCCTGCGTCGGCGGCATCTTCGCCTATGGCGCCTCGGAACATTTCGCCCGCCGCATCAACGGTTTCCTTGCGGCCGAGGTCGATCCGCGCACCCAGCTCGGCTATGCCACCAACGCCATCCAGGAGGGCGGCTTCTTCGGCGTCGGCGTCGGCGAGGGCTCGGTCAAGTGGTCGCTGCCGGACGCGCATACCGATTTCATCATCGCGGTGGCGGCCGAGGAATACGGGCTGATCCTGGTCCTCATCATCATCGCGCTTTATTCCACCATCGTCATCCGCTCGCTTCTGCGGCTGCAGGACGAACGCGATCCCTTCGTGCGCATCGCCGGCACCGGGCTGGCCTGCGCCTTCGGCGTACAGGCGCTGATCAACATGGGCGTCGCGGTGCGGCTTCTGCCGGCCAAGGGCATGACGCTGCCCTTCGTCAGCTATGGCGGCTCGTCGGTGATCGCCTCGGGCATCGCCATGGGGATGCTTCTGGCGCTGACCCGATCGCGCCCGCAGGGCCGCATCGGCGACGTGCTGGGCCGGGGTCGGGGATGAGCGCCGCCCCGCTTTGCCTGATCGCCGCCGGCGGCACCGGCGGGCACATGTTCCCGGCGCAGTCGCTGGCCGAGGTGCTGCTGGCGCAGGGCTGGCGCGTGAAGCTGTCCACCGACGAACGGGGCGCCCGCTATGCCGGCGCCTTCCCGGCCGAGGTCGCGCGCGAGGTGGTCAGCTCCGCCACCACCGCGCGCGGCGGTGCGCTGGCCAGGCTCGCCGTGCCCTTCCGCATCGCTGCGGGCGTGCTTTCGGCCATGCGCCGGATGCGGACCGACCGTCCGGCCGTGGTGGTGGGCTTCGGCGGCTATCCGGCCATTCCCGCCATGTCGGCGGCGCTGGCGCTGAAGATCCCGCGCATGATCCACGAGCAGAACGGCATCATGGGCCGGGTCAATATGGCTTTCGCCCGCCGGGTGGACCGCGTCGCCTGCGGCACCTGGCCGACCGCGCTGCCGCCGGGCGTGCAGGGCATCCATACCGGCAACCCGGTGCGGCAGGCAGTGCTGGACCGCGCCGCCGCGCCCTATCTGCCGCCCTCCTCGGACGGGCCGGTGAACCTCTTGGTCATCGGCGGCAGCCAGGGCGCGCGCGTGCTTTCCGATGTGGTGCCCCAGGCCGTCGCCGGCCTGCCGGAGGAGCTGCGCGCCCGCCTGTCGGTCAGCCACCAGGCCCGGGCCGAGGATGCCGAGCGGGTGACCGCCGCCTATGCCGCGGCCGGCATCGACGCCGTGGTGCGGCCCTTCTTCGACGACGTGCCGCAGCGGCTGGCGCAGGCGCAGCTGGTGGTCAGCCGGGCGGGGGCATCGTCCATCGCCGACATCACCGTGATCGGCCGTCCGGCCATCCTGATCCCCTATGCCGCCGCCACCGGCGACCACCAGACCGCCAATGCGCGTGCCCTTGCGGAATCCGGTGCCGGCGTCGTCCTGCCCGAATCCGTGCTTGACGCCGAGAGCCTCAGGCGCGACATGCGGGACATCCTTTCCGACAGCGCCCGCGCCACCGCCATGGCAGCCGCGGCGCTATCGCTGGGCCGCCCCGATGCGGCGCAGCGCCTTGCAGAACTAGTGACGGAACTGACCCGATGAACGCAGCGACCAAACTCCCGGGCGAACTGGGCCCCATCCATTTCGTCGGCATCGGCGGCATCGGCATGTCCGGCATCGCCGAGGTGCTGATGACGCTGGGCTACCAGGTGCAGGGTTCGGACGCGAAACGCTCCAAGATCACCGACCGGCTGGAAAGCCTGGGCGCCACCGTCTTCGAGGGCCAGCGTGCCGAGAATATCGGCGAGGCGGGGGTGGTGGTGATCTCGACCGCCATCAAGAAGGGCAATCCCGAGCTTGAGGAGGCGCGCCGCCGCGGCTTGCCCGTGGTGCGCCGGGCCGAGATGCTGGCCGAGCTGATGCGGCTGAAATCCAACGTCGCCATCGCCGGCACCCATGGCAAGACCACGACCACCACCATGGTCGCGACGCTGCTGGACGCGGGCGGCTTCGATCCGACGGTGATCAACGGCGGCGTCATCCACGCTTACGGCTCGAACGCCCGCGCCGGCGCAGGCGAGTGGATGGTGGTCGAGGCGGACGAGAGCGACGGCAGCTTCAACCGCCTGCCCGCCACCATCGCCATCGTGACCAATATCGACCCCGAGCATATGGAGCACTGGGGCAGCTTCGACGCGCTGCGCAAGGGTTTTCAGGATTTCGTCTCGAACATCCCCTTTTACGGGCTCGCCGTCTGCTGCACCGACCACCCCGAGGTGCAGGCGCTGGTCGGCAAGCTGACCGATCGCCGCGTGGCGACCTTCGGCTTCAACGCCCAGGCCGACGTGCGGGCCGTGAACCTGCGCTATGAGAACGGCGTGGCGCATTTCGACATCGCGCTGCAAGGCGAGGCCGAGCTGAACGACGGCGAGGTGCCGGTGATCGAGGGCTGCAGCCTGCCGATGCCGGGCGACCACAATGTCAGCAATGCGCTGGCCGCCGTGGCCGTCGCCCGCCACCTGGGCATGAAGCGCGCCCAGATCCGCGAGGCGCTGGCGCGCTTCGGCGGGGTCAGCCGCCGCTTCACCCGTGTGGGCGAGGTGAACGGGGTGACCATCATCGACGACTACGGCCATCACCCGGTCGAGATCGCGGCGGTGCTGAAGGCAGCCCGGCAGGCCACCAAGGGCCGGGTGATCGCCGTGCATCAGCCGCATCGCTACAGCCGGCTGTCGAGCCTGTTCGACGATTTCTGCACCTGTTTCAACGAGGCCGATGTCGTCGCCATCGCCGAGGTCTATTCGGCCGGTGAAGAGCCGATCCCCGGCGCCTCGCGCGACGATCTGGTCGCCGGGCTGATCGCCCACGGCCACCGCCACGCCCGCGCGGTGATGGACGAGGGCGACCTGGAACGGCTGGTGCGCGAGCAGGCGCGGCCGGGCGACATGGTGGTCTGCCTGGGTGCCGGCACCATCTCGACCTGGGCCAACAACCTGCCCGAGCGGCTGACGGAGAAAGCCGCGTGATCGCGCTGGCGAGCCATCCCGCCATGGCGGCGTTCTGCGCGGTGCTCTGGGGCATCGCGGCCTGCCTTCTGCCCTTCGTGCGGCTGCGCTGGCGTCACTCGGCGCTCTGGGCGCTGGTGCTGTGCGGCGTGCCGGTGCTGGGCTGGCTGACCTATCTCTGCGGTCCCGGCTTCGGCGTGCTGTTCCTGTCCCTTGGCCTGTCCCTGCTGGTCTGGCCGCCTTTCGACCCGCGTCGCCGCCGGCGCCGGCACGGCGCGCATTGAGCCCATGGAGATCGTCTGGCTGGTCATCGGCGTCACGCTGGCCGCGACGCTGTGGTTCGGTGCGGCGCGCATGGGTGCGCGCTCCTTCGGGGTGCTGGGGGCGGGGCTGGCGGTGCTGCTGGGTTCGGCCGGCCTGTGCTGGCTGATCGGCGAGGCCAAGACCGGCGGCTATCTGGCCGGCATCGTCGGCATGCTTCTGTGTCTGCTGATGCTGATCGCTGCCGGCGGCGTGCTGGCCGGGACGCTGCTGCGCTGGCTCTACGAACGGCTGAGCCCGCCCGCGCCGCCGCGCGCGGCCCTGCGCCCGGCCTGGGACCTGATGGGCCTTGGCGCCTTCGCCGCTTTGGCGGTGATCCTCAGCGCGGTCGAATGAAGCCGCCCGCCGCGTAAATCCTGCGCCTCCCCTTGTCACGGCGGGGAAAGCCGTCTAGGCAATGAATGTGATGTAATCACATTTCATATATGTCTCCGACAACCGCTAGAGGTCTGACCAGATGCAAAGGGCAATCACCACGCAGATCGGCGCGCTGGCGCTGGGTTCGATGCTGTTTTTCGCGGCTGCGGCCGTCGCGCAGACCAGCGATGCCGGCCATGACCACAGCCACGGCCACGGCCACGACCATGCGCATGAGCACAAGGATGCCGCCCAGGAGGCGATCCATAACGGTTATTTCGAGGACGATCAGGTCCGGGACCGTCCGCTGTCGGACTGGCAGGGCGACTGGCAATCGGTCTATCCCTATCTGCGCGACGGGACGCTGGACCCGGTCATGGCGCATAAGGCCGAACATGGCGACAAGACGGCCGAGGAATATCGCGCCTATTACGAGGCCGGCTACAAGACCGATGTCGACCGCATCACCATCGAGGGCGACCGCGTCAGCTTCCGCAGCGGCGATGCCGTGGTCTCGGGGCAATATGCCGGCGACGGCCATGAGATCCTGACCTATGCCAAGGGCAATCGCGGCGTGCGCTATGTCTTCAGGAAGACCGCGGGCGACGAGGCGGCTCCGCAATTCATCCAGTTCAGCGACCACCGCATCGCGCCCGAAAAGGCCGACCATTATCACCTCTATTGGGGCGACGACCGTGCGGCGCTGCTGCAGGAGGTGACGAACTGGCCGACCTATTACCCCGCCTCGCTGGATGGCGCGCAGATCCTGGCCGAGATGATGGCGCATTGATCGCCGGCCAGGCCGCCGGCCCGTCGGGGGCCGCCGGCTTGCGGCATGCCGCGCAATGCCGGCGGCGCGGATGCGGGCGCATTGACGGCCCGGCCCGCGCTGATTAGGAGCGCGGCATGACCCAGACGCTTCCGAGCCCGCGCGGCGCCCTGACCCCGAACCGTGTCCTTGCCGATCTGACCTGGCTGCGGGTCGGCGGCCCGGCCGACTGGCTGCTCCAGCCCGCGGACGAGGGGGATCTGTCCGAGTTCCTGCGCGGCCTCGATCCGGCGCTGCCGGTGTTTCCGATGGGCGTCGGTTCGAACCTGATCGTGCGCGATGGCGGCATCCGCGGCGTGGTGATCCGGCTGGGACGCGGCTTCAACGCCATCTCCTGCGAGGGCGGCACCGTCACCGCCGGGGCCGCCGCGCTGGATGCCCATGTCGCGCGCCGCGCCGCCGAGGCGGGGCTGGACCTGACCTTCCTGCGCACCATTCCCGGCAGCATCGGCGGCGCGGTGCGGATGAATGCCGGCTGCTACGGCGCCTATGTCGCCGATCACCTGATCTCGGTCCGTGCCGTGGCCCGCGACGGCAGCCTGCACGAGATCGCGGCCGCCGACCTGCGCCTCGGCTATCGCCATTCCGAGATCCCCGAGGGCTGGGTCGTGACCGAGGCCCGTTTCCGCGCCGAGCCGGGCGATCCCGCCGAGCTGGCCGCGCGGATGGAGGAGCAGCTGGCGCGTCGCGACGCCAGCCAGCCGACCCGGGACCGCAGCGCCGGTTCGACCTTCCGCAACCCGGCCGGCTTTTCCTCGACCGGGCGGGCGGATGACAGCCACGAATTGAAGGCCTGGTCGCTGATCGATGCCGCCGGCTTGCGCGGCCACCGCCTGGGCGGGGCGCAGATGTCGGAAAAGCATCCGAATTTCCTGCTCAATGCCGGCGGCGCCACCGCCGCCGAGCTGGAGGCCCTGGGCGAACTGGTGCGGCAGAAGGTGCGCGAGACCAGCGGGCACGAGCTGCAATGGGAAGTCATCCGCGTAGGCCAGCCCTAGGAACCGGCCGTAACCCGCCGGCATTGCCGGAAATATCGCGTGGAACGCGAAAAGGGACTTTTGCGATTCCGCCCGACCCGCTATCCTGACCCGACAAATACCCGGATCAACCGGGGATAAGAGGCAGAAATTGGCGGGCAGGTCGAGCAGGACAGCCCCGAAAGTCGTGGTCCTGATGGGCGGACCCTCGGCCGAGCGCGAGGTGTCGCTTTCGTCGGGGCGTGAATGCGCGATTGCGCTGCGGCAGGCGGGCTATGAAGTCGTCGAATTGGACGCGGGCAGGGATCTGCCCGCGCGTCTGGCCGAGCATGCGCCGGATGTGGTCTTCAACGCCCTGCACGGCCGCTGGGGCGAGGACGGCTGCGTGCAGGGCCTGCTGGAATGGCTGGGCTGGCGCTATACCCATTCCGGCGTGCTGGCCTCGGCGCTGGCCATGGACAAGTCCCGGGCCAAGCAGGCGCTGCGCGAGGCCGGGTTGCCGGTGGTGGACAGCCTCATCGCCGATGCGGACGAGGTGCGCGCCCGCCATGTCATGGCGCCGCCCTATGTGGTCAAGCCGAATGACGAGGGCTCTTCGGTCGGGGTCTATATCGTGCACGAGGCCGCGAACGGCCCGCCGCAGCTTTCCCCGCAGATGCCGGCCCGGGTCATGGTCGAAACCTATGCGCCGGGCCGCGAGCTGACCGTGGCGGTGCTGGGCGACCGCGCGCTTGGCGTGACCGAGATCGTGACCGAGGGCTGGTATGACTATGACGCCAAATACAAGCCCGGCGGCTCGACCCATGTGATCCCGGCCGCGATCCCCGACGAGATCGCCGCCGCCTGCCGCGAGCAGGCGGTGCGGGCGCATCAGGCGCTGGGATGCCGGGGGCTGACCCGAACCGATTTCCGCTGGGACGAAAGCCGCGGGCTGGCCGGGCTGATCATCCTGGAGGTGAACACCCAGCCCGGCATGACCCCCACCTCGCTTGCCCCCGAGCAGGCGGCGCATGCCGGCATGGATTTCCCCGCGCTCTGCCGCTGGATCGTCGAGGAGGCGCTATGCAGGGCCTGAACCCCTTCCACCGCGGACAGGGCGATGGCGGCCGCCCGGCCCCGACGCGCCCCGCGCCCGCGCGCCCCGCGCCGATGGCGGCGCGCGCGCCGCGTAGGGACCCGGCGCCCTCGCGGCTGGCCTATCGGCTGAACCGGATGATGCTGCGGCCCATCGTGCGCCGGCTGGTGCATGTCGGCCTGCCCGCCTTTCTGGCGGCGCTGGTGGCGGGGATCTGGCTGTCGGACGACACCCGCCGCGCCAATCTGACCGGCGGCATCGACGCCATCGTGGACCGCATCCAGCACCGCGACGAATTCATGGTCAAGATGATGACCATCGAGGGCGCCTCGCCGGCGGTGGACAAGGGGCTGCGCGCCATGCTGCCGGTCGAACTGCCGGCCTCGAGCTTCGACATCGACCTGGAAAAGTTGCGCGAGCGGGTGCTGAAGCTCGATGCAGTCGAGGCGGTGGAGCTGCGCATCAAGCCGGGCGGCGTGCTGTCGGCCGTGGTGACCGAGCGGGTGCCGGTGGTGCTGTGGCGCCATGGACGCGGCATCGAGCTTCTGGACAAGACCGGGCACCGGGTCGCCTCGGTCACCTCGCGCGACGTGCGCACCGACCTGCCGATCATCGCCGGCGAGGGCGCCGACCGCGCCGCACGCGAGGCGCTGGCGCTGATCGATGCCTCCGGGCCCATCCTGCCGCGCCTGCGCGGGCTGGAGCGCATGGGCGAACGGCGCTGGGACGTGGTTCTGGACCGCGGTCAGCGCATCCAGCTGCCCGAGGACAAGGCGCTTCAGGCGCTGGAGCGCGCCATCGCGCTGGACCGCGCCCTGCACATGCTGGACCGCGACATCTCGGTCGTCGACCTGCGGCAGGAGGCGCGTCCGGTGGTCCGGCTGGGGCTGGAGGCGCAGAACGCCATCCGCCGCGCCCGCGGCCAGCCCGAGCTTGGTCCGGACGGATTGCCGGTCAAGCCGGAGGCGACGGCGGGCAAGACCGGCAAAAGTACGAAGAAGAGCGGTTAACAGCTTGGGGAGTCAGCGGATATGAAGGATCTGTATCAGGGCCAGCGGGCGATGCGGAACATGCGCCGCCAGGCCATGCAGCGCGGGGTCATCGCGGTTCTGGACATCGGCACCTCGAAGATCGCCTGCCTGGTCCTGCAATTCGACGGCCCCAGCCAGTTCCGCGAGACGGACGGGGTCGGCCCCATGGCCGGCCAGTCGAATTTCCGCGTCATCGGCACCGCCACCACCCGCTCGCGCGGCATGCGCTACGGCGAGATCGAGACCATGGCCGAGACCGAGCGCGCCATCCGCACCGTGATCCAGTCGGCGCAGAAGGTCGCGGGCGTGCGCGTCGATCACGTCATCGCCTGCATCTCGGGCGCGCGCCCGGCAAGCTACGGCCTGGCGGGAGAGATCGTGCTGCCCGCCGGCAAGGTGGGCGAGGGCGACGTGGCCCGCGTGCTGGCCGCCTGCGACGTGCCCGATTTCGGCCGTGGCCGCGAGGTGCTGCACGCCCAGCCGGTGAACTTCGCCCTGGACGGCCGCTCGGGGCTGTCGGACCCGCGCGACCAGTCGGGCGGCCGGCTGGCCTGCGACATGCATGTGCTGACCATCGACGGCGACGCGGCCGGCAACCTGGTGCATTGCATCCGGCGCTGCGACATGGAGCTGGCGGGGGTGGCCTCGGCCTCCTATGCCTCGGGCCTTGCCGCGCTGGTCGAGGACGAGCAGGAACTGGGCGCCGCCTGCATCGACCTGGGCGGCGGCACGACCGGGGTTTCGGTCTTCATCAAGAAGCACATGATCTTCGCCGATGCCGTCCGTGTCGGGGGCGAGCTGATCACCCAGGACATCGCCAAGGGGCTGCGGGTCAGCCATGCCGTGGCCGAACGGCTCAAGACCCTGCATGGCGGGCTGGAGGCCACCGGCCGCGACGACCGCGAGATGATCGAGCTGGGCGGCGAGACCGGCGACTGGGAAACGGACCGCCGCAGCGTCAGCCGCGCCGACCTGATCGGCATCATGCGCCCGCGGGTCGAGGAGATCCTGGAAAAGGTGGGCGAGATCCTGGATGCGGCGGGCTTCGACTGCATGCCCTCGCGCCAGATCGTGCTGACCGGCGGCGGCAGCCAGATCCCGGGGCTGGACGTGCTGGCCTCGCGCATGCTGGGGCAAAGCGTGCGCATCGGCCGGCCGCTGCGCATCCAGGGCCTGCCGCATAACGCCACCGCGCCGGGCTTTTCCTCGGCCATCGGGCTGGCCCTGCTGACGGCGCATCCGCAGGACGAATGGTGGGATTTCGACATGCCCGCCGAACATTACCCGGCGCGCAGCCTGCGCCGGGCCTATCGCTGGTTCCGCAACAACTGGTAGGCGAGCGGAACCCGGATGCGGTGGTGTGGACCGGTGTCCACACCACATGGTGGAGAATGGGCAAGATACCGCCGAGAATAGCAGCTCTGACCGCCATATTTGGTGGGTCACCTGTGTTTTTCGGGTGACGCTGGGGGCGAATCTGGCTAGGCTGCCCGCATAGGGGATTCGACCGGACTGCGCACATGTCCGGCGCAAACATAAGGCAGGCGAGACATGGAACGGCAGATCCACCTGATGCTGAATGATGACCAGGAACTGAAGCCGCGCATCACCGTCTTCGGCGTCGGTGGTGCGGGTGGCAATGCGGTCAACAACATGATCGACAAGCAGCTGGAGGGCGTCGAATTCGTCGTGGCGAATACCGATGCCCAGGCGCTGCAGTCCTCGAAGGCCGAAAGCCGCATCCAGATCGGTCCCAAGGTGACCGAGGGGCTGGGCGCCGGCGCCAAGCCCTCGATCGGCGCCAAGGCCGCCGAGGAAACCATCGAGGATATCGTCGATCACCTGATGGGCGCGCATATGTGCTTCATCACCGCCGGCATGGGCGGCGGCACCGGCACCGGCGCCGCGCCGATCATCGCCCAGGCCGCGCGCGAGATGGGCATCCTGACCGTCGGCGTCGTGACCAAGCCCTTCCAGTTCGAAGGCACCAAGCGCATGCGCCAGGCCGAGGAGGGCGTCGAGGCCCTGCAGAAGGTCGTGGACACGCTGATCATCATCCCGAACCAGAACCTGTTCCGGCTGGCCAACGAAAAGACCACCTTCACCGAAGCCTTCGCCATGGCCGACGACGTGCTCTACCAGGGCGTCAAGGGCGTGACCGACCTGATGGTGCGCCCGGGCCTGATCAACCTCGACTTCGCCGACGTGCGCGCGGTGATGGACGAGATGGGCAAGGCGATGATGGGCACCGGCGAGGCCTCGGGCGAGAACCGCGCCGTGCAGGCGGCCGAGAAGGCCATCGCCAACCCGCTGCTGGACGAGATCAGCCTGAACGGCGCCAAGGGCGTGCTGATCAACATCACCGGCGGCTACGACCTGACCCTGTTCGAGATGGACGAGGCGGCCGAGAAGATCCGCGAGAAGGTCGATCCCGACGCCAACATCATCGTCGGCTCGACGCTGGACCCGTCGATGGAAGGCTCGATCCGCGTCTCGGTGGTGGCCACCGGCATCGACGCCTCGGCGGCCGAACTGCCCGTGCCGCGCCGTGGCATGAAAGAGCCGCTGACCCAGCACCCGCCCGTGGCGCAAAAGTCGGTCGAGGACGAGCTGCCGGTGCCGCCGCGCCGCACCGCGCCGCTGGCCGAGACCGCGCCGCAACCGGACGCCGCACCGGTCGCGCGTCCGCAGCCCGCCGCCCCGGCGGCGCGCTACGACGAGGACGACATGCCTCGCCCGGCCTATCAGCCCGACCTGCGCCAGCCGTCCGCACCCGCCGCGCAAGGCGATGCGCTGAACGGCGATGCCGGCGGCTTCGTCGCCCCGACCCGCCGTCCGCAAGCCCCGGCCGGCACGCCTTCGGATGCGGTCATGCAGCGGCTGGCCGCCGCGGTGCAGAAGGCGCCCGAGCGTCAGGCCGCCGCCCAGAACCGCGCCGCCCAGCAGCAGCCCGCCGAGCAGGGCCGGGCCCAGGGTCGCATGGGCGGGCTCAGCCGCATGCTGGAGCGCATCTCGGGCCATGGCGAGCAGGCCGAGAAACCGGCGCCCTCGACCATCGCCGAGCGCGTGAACGAGCGCGTCGCGGCCCGCAACCGCAGCGGCTTCGACGCCGGTTTCGACGATCTGGCCAGCCCCGACCGGGCCGGCGACAATGTCGAGATCCCGGCTTTCCTGCGCCGCCAGGCGAACTGAGCCGATCACATTATTTCAGCCCCGGAATCGGAAGGGACCGCCAAGGCGGTCCTTTTCCCTTTTTGGATCAATCTCTTGCAGGCAGTCCTGCGGCTGCCGATGCTGCGCCGCAGCGATTGTTTCACCCCGTTACAAAACGTTAATTGAGCAATCGCTCCGGCATGCCTAACTGAGCTTCACGCCGTGGCCACGCCCGCGGCCAACGAAAGTTCACAGCAAGCGGCAGGCAAGACCATGCAGACCACCATCGCTCAGAAAGCCCAGTTCCGCGGCGTCGGGCTGCATTCGGGTGCGGCCGTGCGCCTGGCGATCCTGCCGGCGCCCGCCGATCACGGCATCGTCTTCGTGCGCACCGATCTGGGCCGCGCGCGTATTCCGGCGCATTGGGATCACGTCACCCCTTCGCAGCTCTGCACGCTGCTGGACAACGGCCGCGGCGCCACCGTCTCGACGGTCGAGCATGTGATGGCCGCGCTGGCCGGCACCGGCATCAACAATGCCGTGGTCGAGGTGAACGGGCCGGAAGTGCCGATCCTCGACGGTTCCTCGGCCCCCTTCGTCCAGGGTATCCTCGAGGCCGGCCTGCGCCAGCAGCCCGGTGCGCCCTTGCGCGCCATCCGCGTGCTGCGCGAGGTCGAGGTGCAGCAGGGCGAGGCCTTCGCCCGCCTGTCGCCCGCCGACCACCTGGAGATCCATTTCGACATCGACTTCGCGGATGCGGCGATCGGCCACCAGGAAAAGCGCCTCGACATGGCCAATGGCAGTTTCGTGCACGAGCTGATGGACAGCCGCACCTTCTGCCGCCAGGCCGATGTGGTGCAGATGCAGCGGAACGGCCTGGCGCTTGGCGGCACCTATCTGAACGCCGTTGTCGTCGATGGCGACAAGGTGCTCTCGCCCGGCGGGTTGCGCCACCGCGACGAGGCGGTGCGCCACAAGATGCTGGACGCGGTGGGCGACCTGGCGCTGGCCGGTGCGCCGCTGCTGGCGCGCTATACCGGCCATCGCGCCGGGCATGCCATGACCAACAAGCTGCTGCGCGCGCTTTTCGCCCAGCCCGATGCCTGGGAATGGGTCACGCTGACCCCGGCGATGGAAAGCCGCCTGCCCGGCGCCGGGGTGCTGGCCTCGGCCGCGCGCCTTGCGCCCCGCGCCCGCCAGCTGGCCGTCGCCTGAAGGTGACAGGCATGCCGCCGCTTTTGCGGTTTTGGCATTTTGCGCAGCCCGATTTTCTGTGCTAGGACGACCGGGCCGCGCGGGCCTTTCCGCCCGTGCGGCGGCATGAATTTCTGACGGGCAGGGTGGAATGACAGGCATCAGATCGGGTTCCTTGGTCGCGGCTGTGCTGTCGTTGGGCCTTCTGGCGGGCTGTGGCGGCGGCTCGGGCAATCAGCCCGAATCATTCGAGAATTTCACCGCCGAGGAAATCTACAAGCGCGGCGAATACGAGCTTGAGAACACGCGCAAGCCGAAGGATGCGGTGAAGTATTTCACCGAGGTCGAGCGGCTCTATCCCTATTCCGAATGGGCCAAGCGCGCGCTGATCATGCAGGCCTATTCCCATCACCGCGCCCGCGACTACGAAGAGGCGCGCGGCGCGGCGCAGCGTTTCATCGACACCTATCCGGGCGATGAGGATGCGGCCTATGCGAAATACCTGCTGGCGCTTTCCTACTACGACCAGATCGACGAGATCGGCCGCGACCAGGGCCTGACCTTCCAGGCGCTGCAATCGCTGCGCGAGGTGATCGAGCAATATCCCGATACGGAATACGCCCGTTCGGCCATCCTGAAATTCGATCTGGCCTTCGACCATCTCGCCGCCAAGGAGATGGAAATCGGCCGCTACTATCTGAAGCGCGGCCATTACACCGCGGCGATCAACCGCTTCCGCGTCGTGGTCGAGGAGTTCCAGACCACCACCCACACGCCCGAGGCGCTGATGCGGCTGGTCGAGGCCTATCTGGCGCTTGGCCTGAACGATCAGGCGCAGACGGCGGGGGCGATCCTGGGCCACAATTTCCGCTCCTCGCCCTTCTATCAGGACGCCTATGCGCAGCTGCGCGGCCATGGGTTGCAGCCCGAGGCGCGCGGCGACAGTTGGCTGACCCGCGTCTATCGCCAGGTCATCCAGGGCAAATGGCTGTGAGGGTGCGCTGAAGCGCGCCCTACGGGTGGGGTGATGCTGCTTTCGCTTGAAATCCGAGACATGCTGCTGATCGACCGGCTGGAACTGGCGTTCCGGCCGGGCCTGAACGTGCTGACCGGCGAGACCGGGGCGGGCAAGTCGATTCTGCTCGATTGCCTGGGCTTCGTGCTGGGCTGGCGCGGCCGAGCCGACCTGGTGCGCCAGGGCGCGAGCCAGGGCGAGGTCACGGCAGTCTTCGGCCTGCCGCCCGGCCATCCCGCCCGCAGCTTGCTGGACGAGGCGGGTTTTCCGGTCTCGGACGAGTTGATCATCCGCCGCGTGAATGCTGGCGACGGGCGCAAGACCGGCTGGATCAACGACCGGCGCGCTTCGGGCGAGGTGTTGCGGACGCTTTCCGAGCTGCTGGTCGAGCTGCATGGCCAGCACGACGACCGGGGGCTGCTGAATCCGCGCGGCCACCGGCTGCTGCTTGACGCCTTTGCCGGCGCTGACCTTGGCCCGACCCGCGCCGCCTGGGCCGCCCGCCGCGCGGCGCGCGCGGCGCTGGAGCGGGCCGAGGCGGCGCTGGCGGCGGCGAAGGGCGAGGAGGAATTCCTGCGCCATGCCGTGGCCGAGCTCGACAAGCTTGCCCCGCAGCCGGGCGAGGAGGCCGAACTGGACACCCGCCGCCGCGCCATGCAGGGCGCCGAGCGCATCCGCGAGGACGTGGCGCGGGCCTTGCAGGCCCTGGGGTCGGAAGGGGCCGAGGGCGCCATGCTCGATGCCGTGCGCTGGCTCGACGGCGCTGCCGAACGCGCCGAGGGCCGGCTGGAGGCCCCTGCCGCGGCCCTGCAGCGGGCGCTGATCGAGCTGGGCGAGGCGGTCTCGGGCGTTGAGGCGGCGCTGGAGGCGATGGATTTCGACCCGCGCGACCTGGAAGCCACCGAGGAGCGGCTCTTTGCCCTGCGCGCACTGGCGCGCAAGCATGACGTGCTGGCCGATGACCTGGCGGGCCTTGCCGACGCGCTGCGGGCCCGGCTGTCCCGCATCGACGCGGGCGAGGGGGATCTGGCGCGCCTGCGCGATGCCGTGGCGGCGGCCGACGCCGCCTATGACGCCGCCGCGGCTGCCCTGTCGCAACAGCGCGCCGCGGCCGCCGAGCGGCTCGATGCCGCGATGGCGGCCGAGCTCGCGCCGCTGAAGATGGAGCGCGCGGTTTTCGAAACCCGGCTTTCCGTGGCCGAGCCCGGCCCCGAGGGCCGCGATGCCGTGGCCTTCACCGTCGCCACCAATCCGGGCGCGCCGGCCGGACCCCTGGACCGCATTGCCTCGGGGGGCGAGTTGTCGCGCTTCCTGCTGGCGCTCAAGGTCTGCCTGGCGCGCGGCAACGACGCGCTGGTGCTGATCTTCGACGAGATCGACCGCGGCGTCGGCGGCGCCACCGCCGATGCGGTGGGCCGGCGCCTAGCCCGGCTGGCCGAGGGGGCGCAGGTGCTGGTCGTCACGCACAGCCCGCAGGTGGCGGCGCTTGGCGGGCATCATTTCCGGGTGGCGAAATCGGTCGAGGGCGGCATGACCACCTCGAATGTCGCCGCCCTGACCGCCAGCCAGCGCATCGAGGAAATCGCCCGCATGCTCTCGGGCGAAGAGGTTACCCCGGCCGCGAAAGAGGCGGCGCGGGCCTTGCTGCAGGGTTAATCCATGATCCGGTCCACCTGCCGGATGATGGACAGCACCTGGGCGCTTTCCGGATCATAGCGGATCAGCTTGCCGTCGACGATGCCGTAGCGGCTGCCGGAAGGCGCCTCGCTCATGCCGTAAAGCCCGGGGCGCGTCACCTGATGCAGGCGCGCGCTGTCGAGGCGGTCGCCGACCCGCAGCATGCCCGGCGGCTCGGCGGCGACCTGGGCGGCCGGTGCCGCCGCCTGCCCGGCGTTCTGGGCAAGAGTAGCCGGAGCAAGGGCCAAAAGGCCGACGGCGATAAACAGGCTCTGGCGGTTGCGGAACATGGCTCCAGCCTGGCACGATAGTCTTGATCAGGGATTAAACGCCGCAAACCCCTGATCGGCTCCCTCACGAATGCGAGAAATCAGTCGTGCCGGTGACGTTTTTCGAATCGCGGCAGCATGGCCGAGAAGTCGCGGCCCTTTCCGTCCTCGTCCTCGACGAAGCGGGCATAGAGGGCGGCGGCCAGCTCGCCCATCGGCGTGTCGGCATCCGCGGCCTCGGCGGCGTGCTGGGACAGCCGCAGGTCTTTCAGCATCAACTCGGCGGCGAAGCCCGGCTTGTAGCCGTTGTCGGCGGGCGATTGCGGCCCCACGCCCGGCGCCGGGCAATAGGCGTTCATCGTCCAGCTGTAGCCCGAGGAGGTCGAGACCACGTCGAACATCTTCTGCCGGTCCAGCCCCAGCTTGTCGGCCAGCGCAAAGGCCTCGCAGGTGGCGATCATGGTCACGCCCAGGATCATGTTGTTGCAGATCTTCGCCGCCTGGCCGGCGCCCGCCGCGCCGCAATGCACCGCCTTCTGGCCCATGACGTCGAAGAGCGGCTTCACCTTGTCGAAAGCCTCGGCCGAGCCGCCGACCATGAAGGTCAGCGTGCCGGCGGTCGCGCCGCCGACCCCGCCCGAGACCGGGGCGTCCAGCGCGCCCAAGCCCGCCGCCTGCGCCTGCGCCGCCACCGCGCGGGCGCTTTCCACGTCCACCGTCGAGCAGTCGCAGAACACTGCGCCCGCGGTCATGGCCGGGATCACCTCATCCGCGACCGCGCGCAGGATGGCGCCGTTCGGCAGCATGGTAATGACGACATCGGCGCCCTGCGCCGCCTCGGCGGCGCTGGCGGCCTTGACGACGCCCTCGGGCATCGGCGCGGCCAGGTCGAAGCCTGCGACCTCATGCCCCGCCTTGGCCAGATTGGCCGCCATCGGGCCGCCCATATTGCCCAAGCCGATGAATCCGATCTTCATGTCCGGTCCTCCCATTCGATTTCATCCTCGCCCAGCGGCGCCAGCATCGCCGCGACATGCGCGGGGCTGGCATCGGCCGACCATTGCGGGTTGCGGTCCTTGTCGATGATCTGCGCCCGCACGCCTTCCAGGAAATCGCTTTCGGCCGTGGCGCGGGCGGTGAAGCGCAGCTCGCGCGCCAGGCTGTCGCGCAGGCTGGCATCGCCGCGCGCCGCGCGCACCAGCGCCAGCGTCGCCGCCATCGACAGGGGCGAGTTGCGGCGCAAGGGCTTCAGCGCCGCTTCGTCGCCCGCCGCTTCCAGCGCGGCGACGATCTCGGCCACGCTCGGACCGCCGAAGGCCGAAAGGTCGCGGCCTTCCAGCGGCGCCTCGGGGCGGGGGTGGGGCGCGATCGCGGCCACGTCGCCGGTCTCGGCCAGCCGGTCGATCAGCGCCGGCCATTCCGCCTCTGGGATATAGCTGTCGGCGAAGCCGGTGAAGATCGCGTCGCCGGCGCCGATGCGCGCCCCGGTCAGGCCCAGGTATTCGCCGCAGCGGCCGGGCGCATGGCCCAGAAGCCAGCTGCCGCCCACGTCCGGGATCAGGCCGATGCCGGTCTCGGGCATAGCGATCTGGGTGCTGTCGCCGACGATGCGGTGGCTGGCATGGCCGCCGACGCCGACGCCGCCGCCCATGACGAAGCCCTGCATGAAGGCGACGATGGGCTTGGGATATTCGGCGATCCGCGCGTTCATGCGGTATTCGTCGCGAAAGAACTCGCGGCCGACCCGGTGGTCGCCTTCCAGCCCGGCGCGATAGACGGCGGCGATGTCGCCGCCCGAGCAGAAGGCGCGCTCGCCCTCGGCGTCGATGACGACCAGCGCCACCTCGGGATCGTCGCGCCACTCTTGCAGCGCCGCGTCGATGGCCAGCGCCATCTCGTGGCTCAGCGCGTTCAGCGCCTGCGGGCGGTTGAAGGTCAGCCGCCCGGCGCGGCGGTCCTTGCGGATGATCATCTCGGCCATTCAGTCACGCTCCGCCAGCAGGGCGCGGCCGATGATCAGCCGCATGATTTCATTGGTGCCTTCCAGGATCTGATGCACGCGCAGGTCGCGCACGATCTTCTCGATCCCGTAATCGGCAAGATAGCCGTAGCCGCCATGCAGTTGCAGGCATTGGTTGGCGACCTCGAAGGCGCGGTCGGTCACATGCAGCTTGGCCATGGCGCAGAATTTGGTCGCGTCGCGCTCGCCCCGGTCCAGCTTCCAGGCCGCCTGGCGCAGGAAGATGCGCGCGGATTGCAGCGCCGTCTCCATCTCGGCCAGGCGGAATTGCAGCGCCTGGAACTGGTCGAGCGTCTGGCCGAAGGCGCGACGCTCGCCCATGTAGCGCAGGGTCGCGTCCAGCGCCGCCTGCGCGCCGCCAAGCGCGCCGGCCGAGATGTTCAGCCGCCCGCCGTCCAGGCCGGCCATGGCATAGGCAAAGCCGCGGCCTTCCTCGCCGATCAGGTTCTCCTCGGGGATCACGCAATCGTCGAACTGCACCTGCGCGGTCGGCTGCGCCTTCCAGCCCATCTTCTGTTCGAGCGCGCCGAAGCTGAGGCCGGGCGTGCCGGCTTCGACCACCATGGTCGAGATGCCGCGCGGCCCGTCCTGCCCGGTGCGGACCATGACCAGGTAGCAATCCGAATAGCTGCCGCCCGAGATGAAGGCTTTGGTGCCGTTCAGCTTCCAGCCGCCCGGCACCCGCTCGGCCCGGGTGCGCAGCGCCGCGGCGTCCGAGCCCGAGCCCGGCTCGGTCAGGCAATAGGAGAACACCTTTTCCATGCTGCACAGGCCGGGCAGCCAGCGCGCCCTGTTCTCGGGCGTGCCGAACTTGTCGATCATGCCGCCGCACATGTTGTGGATCGACAGGAACGATCCGACCGAGGGGCAGGCCATGGCCAGCGCCTCGAAGACCAGCGTGGCGTCCAGCCGCGACAGCCCGGTGCCGCCGTGATCCTCGCCGACATAGACGCCGCCGAAGCCCAGCTCGGCGGCCTTGTGCCACAGCGCGCGCGGGATGGTGCCCGCCTCTTCCCAGGCGCGGGCATGGGGTGCGATCTCCGCCGTCCCGAAATCCCGGGCCAGATCGAATATCGCCTGCTGCTCTTCGCTCAGCGCGAAATCCATGCTCTCCCCCTCATGTCTTTCGTGATGATGTGTCTTGCCGGTCATGGCCGGAAAATGTTGCGCAAGTTTTGCAGGCTTGCGCGAAAGGGCGGGGGTGTCGCCGCCCCGGCTTCTTTCTTGTCCAAATATCCCGGGGGAGCGTTCCCTGCACCCCGTCGAGGGGTGCGGGGAACGCGGGGGCAGAGCCCCCGCCCGCCCGAGCCGTCAGTCCATGGCCTTGAAGTTCAGCGCCACGCCGTCCTTGATGCCCGAGAACCAGCGGGCGGTGACGGTCTTGGTCTTGGTGTAGAAGCGGAAGGCGTCCGGGCCATACTGGTTCAGGTCGCCGAAGGCCGACTTCTTCCAGCCGCCGAAGGTGTAATAGCTCAGCGGCACCGGGATCGGGAAGTTGATGCCGACCATGCCCACGTTCACCCGGCTGGCGAAGTCGCGCGCCGTGTCGCCGTCGGCGGTATAGATCGCCGTGCCGTTGCCATAGTCGTTGTCCATGACCAGGTTCAGCGCATCCTCGTAGCTCTGCGCCCGCACGGTCGAGAGCACCGGGCCGAAGATCTCTTCCTTGTAGATCTCCATGTCGCGGGTCACGTTGTCGAAAAGCGAGGGCCCGCAGAAAAAGCCGTTCTCATAGCCCTGGATCTTCAGCCCGCGGCCGTCGACCACCAGCTTGGCGCCCTGTTCCACGCCGGAATCGATCAGCCGGTTGATGCGCTCCTGCGCGGCCTTGGTGATGACCGGGCCGAAATCCACGTCCTCGCCGGCGGTATAGGGGCCGACCTTCAGCTTTTCGATCTTGGGGATCAGCCGCTCGATCAGGGCGTCGGCGGTCTTGTCGCCCACCGGCACCGCGACCGAGATCGCCATGCAGCGTTCGCCCGCCGCGCCGAAGCCGGCGCCGACCAGCGCGTCCGCCGCCTTGTCCAGGTCGGCATCGGGCATGATCAGCATGTGGTTCTTGGCGCCGCCGAAGCATTGCGCGCGCTTGCCGTTGGTCGCGGCGCGGCCGTAGATGTATTGCGCGATCGGGGTCGAGCCCACGAAGCCCACCGCCTGGATGGTCGGGTGGTCGAGGATCGCGTCCACGATTTCCTTGTCGCCGTTGACGACCTGCAGCACGCCGTCCGGCAGCCCGGCCTCTTGCGCCAGCTTGGCCAGCATGATCGAGGTCGAGGGCACGCGCTCGGAGGGCTTCAGGATCATGGCGTTGCCCGAAGCCAGCGCCGGGCCCATCTTCCACAGCGGGATCATCGCCGGGAAGTTGAAGGGGGTGATGCCCGCGACCACGCCCAGCGGCTGGCGCATGGAATAAAGGTCGATGCCGGGGCCGCCATTGTCGGTGAACTCGCCCTTGAGCAGCGCCGGCGCGCCCATGCAGACCTCGATCACCTCAAGGCCGCGCTGCACGTCGCCGCGCGCGTCGGGCAGGGTCTTGCCATGCTCGCGCGAGACCAGCTCGGCCAGCTTTTCCATGTTCTCGTTGATGAGCTGGCCGAATTTCATCATCACCCGCGCGCGGCGCTGCGGATTGGTGGCGGCCCAGGCGACCTGCGCCTTCTCGGCGCTGCGCACGGCGGCGTCCAGCTCGGCCGGGGTGGCCAGCGGCAGGCGGGCGATCACTTCGCCGGTCGCCGGGTTCATCACATCGCTGAAGCGGCCCGAGGTGCCCTTGACCTCTTTGCCGTCGATCCAGTGGCTCAGTTCTTCCATGGGTGCCTCCCGAGGTTTCGCATCTTCGGGCGGATCATAGACTTGCAGCATTGCCGGAAAAAGAGGAAGTCTGGCAAAAGGGTTTTGCATTTTTGCAAAGGCGACGGGCATGGACTGGGACGACCTGCGCATCTTTCTGGCCGTGGCGCGTGCGGACAGCCTGTCGGGGGCGGGCCGGCGGCTGGGCATCGACGCCTCGACCGTGGGCCGGCGGGTGGCGCGGCTGGAAAGCGCGCTGGGGGCCAAGCTGTTCGTCAAGACCCCGCAGGGCTACGGCCTCGCCCCCGAGGGCGAGCGGCTGCTGCCCCATGCCGAGGCGGTCGAGGCCGCGCTGAGCGGCGCCGAGGAGGCGCTGACCGGGCCGGGCGACCTCACTGGCCAGCTACGCATCGGCGCGCCGGACGGCTGCGCGAACTACCTGCTGCCGCAGCTCTGTGCGCGGCTCTCCGAGACGCATCCGCGGCTGGAGATCCAGATCGTCGCCCTGCCGCGGGTCTTCAACCTGTCCAAGCGCGAGGCAGACATGGCCATCGCCGTCTCGCAGCCGCAGGCCGGGCGGCTGGTGGTGCAGCGGTTGACCGATTACCACCTGCACCTTGCCGCGCATGAGGATTACCTGCGCACCCATCCGCCGATCCGCTCGCGCGAGGACCTGCGCGGCCATCGCATGATCGGCTATATCGCCGACATGATCTTCGACCGCGAACTGGACTACCTGACCGAGACCGGGGCGGAATGGGCGGCGCTGACCTCGAACTCGGTCTCGGTGCAGATGCAGGCGATCCGGGTCGGGGCGGGGCTGGGCATCGTGCATGACTTCGCGATTCCCTTCTGTCCCGGCGTGCGGCGGGTTCTGGCCGACCAGATCTCGCTCACGCGCAGCTTCTGGCTGATCCGGCACGCCGACGACCGCCGCTCGCAGCGGATGAACCGGCTGGCGGATGCCCTGGCGCAGGGCATCCGGGCCGAGGTGGCGCGGCTGCAGGCGCTGGTTTCGCCCTGAATCGCTGCGCTGCAACAGCGGGCTTGACGCAAGCGCGGGTTGAGGTGACGCTGGGCGCCAGAGGCAGCCTTCGCCAGCCCGACCCGAGGAGGAACAGCAATGCTCGTGAACCAGATCCTGTCGATGAAAGCCAGCGGCGAGATTTTCACCGTTGCCCCGGACGCCAGCGTGGCCGATGCCGCCAAGCTGCTTTCGGAAAAGCGCATCGGTGCGATCGTGGTCTCCGAGGACGGCAAGATCCCGCTGGGCATCCTGTCCGAGCGCGACATCGTGCGCGAACTGGGCAAGCGCGGCGCCGCGATCCTCGAGTTGCCGATCTCGGAACTGATGACCCGCAAGCTGATGACCTGCGCCACCGGCGAGGACGCGCTGGTGATCCTGGACCGCATGACCCAGGGCCGGTTCCGCCACCTGCCGGTGGTGAACGAGCAGGGCGAGATGGTGGGCCTGGTCTCGATCGGCGATGCGGTCTCGGCCCGGCTCAAGGAGCTCGCCGCCGAGAAAGAGGCGCTGACCGGCATGATCATGGGCAACTGAGGCCCGGCGCCCGCCCGCCGCGCCGAATCGCCGGATCGGCGCATGGCCTTGCATTTCCTTGCCGAACTTTGTTTGACTGCGGATATTCGGCGAGGAGACGCACCCATCATGCGCATCGGGCTTTATCCAGGCACCTTCGATCCCATCACGCTGGGGCATCTCGACATCATCCAGCGGGCGCTGGAGCTGGTGGACCGGCTGGTGATCGGCGTCGCCATAAACCGCGACAAGGGACCGCTTTTCGGGCTCGAGGACCGCGTCGCCATGGTGCGCGAGGAATGCGACCGCATCGTCGCCGCCCGTTCCAGCGGCGAGATCGTCGTCCATCCGTTCGAGAATCTGCTGATCGACTGCGCCCGCGATGTCGGCGCCACGGTGATCGTGCGCGGCCTGCGGGCGGTGGCGGATTTCGAATACGAATTCCAGATGGTCGGCATGAACCGGGCGCTGGACGCCAGCATCGAGACGGTGTTCCTGATGGCCGATGCCCGCCGCCAGGCCATCGCCTCGAAACTGGTCAAGGAGATCGCGCGGCTGGGCGGCGACGTGTCGAAATTCGTCTCGCCCGCGGTCAAGGACGCGCTGGTCGACCGCTTCGCGCGCTGAGGCTTTCGCTTTGCCGCCAGCCTGCTAACCTTCGCCCATTGACGGAGGAACAGATGGCCGTGACCGATACCGACCCCAAGCCGATCCCCACGCCGATCCCCGAGCCCGAACGCCCGCCGCTGCCCGATCCCTCGCCCGATCCCGGCCCGGACGAGATCCCGCTGCCCGAGGTGATCGGCTTCGACGCCATTCCGGCGGTGCTGGCGGCGGGCTGGCGGGATTTCCGCCGCGCCCCGGCCTTCGGCCTGCTCTTTGCCGCCTTCTACGTCATGGGCGGGCTGGTGCTGACGGCGGTGGCCACGGCGGCGGGGCAGGAATGGTGGCTGATGCCCTTCATCGTCGGCTTTCCGCTGATCGCGCCTTTCGCCGCGGTCGGGCTTTACGAGGTCAGCCGCCGCATCGAATCCGACCGGCCGCTGATCTGGCGCGAGGTGCTGGCCGTGGTCATCGCGCAGAAGGACCGGCAGGTGCCCTCCATGGCCATGGTGATCCTGCTGATGTTCATGTTCTGGGTCTTCGTCGCCCATACCACCTTCGCGCTGTTCATGGGCGTTTCGGCGCTGACCAACATCACCTCCTCGGCCGAGGTGCTGCTGCAGGGCCGGGGGCTGGTCATGCTGCTGACCGGCACGGTGGTCGGGGCGGGCTTCGCGGCGCTCTTGTTCTCGATCACCGTGGTCGGGCTGCCGCTGATCCTGGACCGCGAGGTCGACCTGATCTCGGCCATCATCGCCAGCTTTCAGGCGGTGGGGGCGAATCTGCCGGTGATGCTGGCCTGGGCGCTGGTCATCGCGGCACTGCTGTTCGCCGGCATCCTGCCGCTGTTCCTGGGGCTGTTCATCGTCCTGCCGGTGCTGGGTCATGCCAGCTGGCACATGTATCGTCGGCTTATGCCCGACCCCGAACCGATGCCATGAAAAAGGGCGGCGCAAGGGCCGCCCGTCTTTCCGGATGATCCCTCGATCACTCGGCCGCGTCGGCCTCGCGCGCGGCGGGGGGCGCCAGCTTCTTGGTGACGCCATTGGCCAGCGGATCTTCCTGGCGCTGCACCGAGCCCTCGAAATGGGCGCCGGATTCGATGGCGATGGTCTTGTGGATGATGTCGCCCTCGACGCGCGCGGTGGCGGTCAGGCGCACCTTGAGGCCACGGACGCGGCCGACGACGCGGCCGTTCACCACGACCTCCTCGGCCACGATCTCGCCGCGGATGGTGGCGCTTTCGCCGACCACCAGCTGATGGGCGCGGATGTCGCCCTCGACCGTGCCCTCGACCTGGATGTCGCCCTGGGTCTGGATGTTGCCGGTGACGGTCAGGTCCGAGGACAGCACCGAAGGCGTGGTGCGCGTGCGCGGCGCGGCCGCGGCGGGAATGTCGTAACTCGTGTCCAGGCTGCGCGCGGCTTCGGGCTCGGGGGTCGGCTGGGTGCGGGGGCCGGGTTCGGTCACACGGGTCTTAGAAAACATTCTGGGCTGCCTTGATGAAGCTCATGGGGTTCACGGCTCGGCCGTTCACGCGGACTTCATAGTGAAGATGTGAGCCGGTCGATCTGCCGGTATTGCCCATATCACCGATCTGGCTGCCACGCGACACCTTTTGGCCCACCTTCACGCGAATCTTGGACAGGTGGCCATAGCGGGTCTCGGTGCCCAGCTCGTGCTGGATCTTGATCAGGTTGCCATAGCCGCGCTGCCAGCCGGCAAAGACCACCGTGCCTTCGCCGGTGGCATAGACCGGCGTGCCGACCGGCGCCGCCATGTCGATGCCCTCGTGCATCCGGCCCCAGCGCCGGCCGAAGGGCGAGGTGTAGCGGAAGGCGGCCTGCACCGGCATGGCCAGCGGCATCTTCTCTACCGCGATGCGATAGCTGTTCATCTGGTCCAGGGTGATCAGGATCTCGTTGGCCTTGGCCTCGCCCTGGGTGATCTCGGCATTGCCGCTCGAGGAATAGCCCACCGGGTTCAGCGGGCCGCCCTGGCCGGAATAGCCGCGGCGCACGGTCTTGAGGATCTCGTCCGGGTTCATGCCGACGCTGCGGAACATGTCGTCCAGCGGCTTGACCGAGACGGAAACGGCATCCTCCAGCTGGGTCAGGATCTCGTCGTTGCGGGCGACGATCTGGTCGCGCTCCAGCGTGACGGCCTCGGCCAGGCGGCGGGCGTCCTCGGCCTGCTGCACGGCCTCGCTGCGGGCGCTGGCGGCCTGCTTCAGCTCGCCCGCCAGGATGTCCAGCGCGGCCTGCAGCTCGGCGGTGCGGGCGGGGGCGGCCGCGCCGTCCTCGTCGCGCGCCTCGGCCTGGTGCCGGGCCTTGACCACCTCTTGCAGGCTGGCCTGCACCGCGCCCAGCCCGGTTTCCAGTTCGCGCCGGCGCGCCTCGGATTCCAGCAGCAGCGACTGCATGCGCGATACCTGGTCCAGCGCCACGGCAAAGCGGTTCTGCGCGGCCACCGCCTCGGCGGCGCGGCTGTCGCGTTCGGCCGAAAGATCGGTCAGCCGGGCCTCGAAGGCGCTTTGGGAACGCAGCGCCTCGTCGCGGGACGACCCGGCGCTGATCGCGTCGATGACCAGGATCGAGCTGGCGATGATCGACCAGCCGAAGACCAGTGCCGTGCCGCCAAGTGCGATCAGCTGGGTCATCGGACGCAGCCGCAGGAAGCGGGTGGTCTTGTCCGATTTCAGGAAGAGGCGCTGTTCTGGCAGCCAGCGCTCAAGCACCGAATTCAGGCTATGGGTGATGCGCAATGTCCCGGGTCCATGTTGTTTTCGCCGGACCGGCCAAGCAGGGGCGGTCGTGACGCTGCGCACGGATAAATCCGACCTGTGCCCAAAGCGCAACAGCACTGGGCCGTCTGCACGGATCTTGGGCGGATTGACGCCGATGCCCTGGCGCGCGGCGGGTGGATATTCGCCGGGGGAGAGCGGCGATTATCCCGCAACCTGGAATTGATATTCGAGCTTCGGGGGATAAGCGCCTAAAAGCAGGTCTGATTCATTTCCCTTGGTTGCGCCAGATCTTTGCCGGCTCGCCGTGGTGTGGCTTGCGGGTTCCGCGCGAATCCGCTGCCTGGCAAATGGGCAGAACCGCCGGGATCGGCAAAGGTTCGCCCGGGTCGGGCGGGGACTGGGCGGGGCCGGAAGCGCGGACAGGGGAACCGGAGGCGGGCCTGCGCGTTTGCCGCCGCTTCAGGCGATCTCGTAGGGCAGCGGCCCCGGCCGGTCAGGCGGGATGCGGATATGCCGGTCCACCGGCGGCACCGAGCGTTGATGGCAGTTCGGCCGCGGGCAGATCCGGCAGGACACGCCGATCGGCTCGAACAGCTGCGGATTGCCGAGGTCCAGCCCGTCGGCATAGACCATGTCGCGGGCATGGCTGATCTCGCAGCCCAGCCCGATGGCGAAGCGCCGTACCGGCGCGCCGAAGGCGCCGCCGGGCTTCGACACGTCGCGCGCCAGCAGCAGGTATCGCTTGCCGTCCGGGGTCTCGGCCAGCTGGCGCAGGAAGCGGCCCGGCGTCTCGAAGGCCTGATGCACGTTCCACAGCGGGCAGGCACCGCCGAACCGGGCGAATTGCATCCGGGTGGCGGAATGGCGCTTGGTGATGGTGCCGGCCTGGTCGACGCGCACGAAAAAGAACGGCACCCCCCGGTCCCCGCCCCGCTGCATGGTCGAAAGCCGATGCGCCACCTGTTCCAGCGAGGCGCCGAACAGATGCGCCAGCCGCTCCAGGTCGTGCCGCTCGGCCCGCGCGGTTTGCAGGAAGCGGGCATAGGGCATCATCGCGGCGCCGGCGAAATAGTTGGCCAGCCCCAGCCGAGCGATGTCGCGGGCCGAGGCGCTGCGGAACCGGGCCAGTTCCAGCGTCGCCTCCAGCAGGTCGGCCCGGGTCTCAAGCGCGAACAGGTGCAACAGCTGGAAGGCCTGCGTCGCGGGCTCGGCGGCGGCGTTCAGGGTGATGCGCTTGCCCTCGCGCAGGTAGACGGCGCCGCTGCCCAGCTCGGCAAGCGTGACCTCGATGCCGCGTTCGGCCAGCGCGGCGATGGCGCGCTCCAGCGGGCGCTGGTCGGGGCGCGAGCGGGCGAAATGCTCGGCGGCGCGGTCCACGGCGTCGATATAGTTGTCGCAGTAATGGAAGAAGTCGCGCACCTCTTCCCAGGGCGAGGGCGTGGCGTTCTGGGCGCCGGCGCCAAGCGCCTCGTCCAGCGCCGCCAGCCGTTCCTGTCCCTGGCGATGGGCGCGATAGAGATCCAGGAAGGCGCGGGCCAGCGCCGGCGCATTGGTCGCCGCCAGCCGCAGATCGGCGCGGGGCGGCGTCGCGTCGAACAGCGGGTCGGCCAGCGCCTCGGCCATGTCCATCACCATGCGTTCGGCATCGCCCACCGCCATGGCGCCCAGATCGACCGAAAACTCCGAGGCGAGCCGCAGCAGCACCCCGGCCGAGACCGGGCGGTGGTTGTTCTCCATCTGCGAGAGATACGGCAGCGAGACCCCCAGCCGGTCGGCGAAGGTGCGCTGGGTCAGCCCGGCGCGGGCGCGGGTCTCGCGCAGGGCGACCCCGGCATAGATCTTCTGGGTGGCCATCTGAGCTCCTGGCTTTGCAAAGACAGGAATACGCTTTGCAAAGGCGCCGCCGCAAGGGGTCAGCCGCGGGCGATGACCTGCCTTTCGCGGATCATCACCCAAAGGATGAACAGGATCGAGGCGATGGCCGACCCGGTCATGATCACCAGCAGCGGCCCGGCGCCGGAATCGTCATGCAGCAGCGCGCCGGCCAGCGCCGCCAGCCCGGCCCCGCCCGCGACCGCCATGGCTCCGCCCAGGCCGCTGGCGGTGCCGGCCAGTTCGGGCCGCACGCTCATCATGCCGGCATTGGCATTGGGCAGCAGCATGCCGTTCCCTAGCCCCATGAAGCCGACCGCGCCGAAGAACACCAGCGGCGTCAGCCCGCCGGCCAGATCCACCAGCAGCGCCGCCAGCAGGAAACCCGAGCAGATCAGCGCGCCGACGAGGATCATCCGGTTCATGCCGATCCGCGTCGAGAACCGGGCCGAAATGAAGTTCCCCAGCGCATAGCCGATCGAGGGGCCCGCGAACCAGTAGCCGACCTCGGCCGGCGTCAGGTGCAGCACGACCTGCCCCACGAAGGGCGCGCCGCCCAGATAGGCATAGAACGAGCCCGCGCTCAGCGTCGCCGCCAGCGCGTAGCCCCAGAACCGCTGCGAACGGGCCAGCACCGGATAGGTCGCGACCTGCTGGCGCAGCGGCACGCCGCCGCCGCGCGCCGTCTCGGTCAGGTCCCAGGCGCAAAGCGCCATGACGCCAAGCCCGGCGATGCCCATGGCGATGAAGCTGGCCTGCCAGCCCAGCGTCTCGTCCAGCACGCCGCCCAGGGTCGGCGCGATCATCGGCACCAGCGACATGCCCATGGTGACATAGCCGATCATGCTGGCCGCCTGCTCGGCCGGGACGATGTCGCGCACCACGGCGCGGCTGATGACGAAGCCGGTCGTCACCACCGCCTGGACCAGCCGGAACAGCATGAACCAGCCGGCACTGGGCGCCAGCAGCGTGCCCAGCGTTGCCAGCAGGAAGATTGCGAATGAGCCCAGCACCACCGGCCGGCGCCCGAAGCGGTCGCTGATCGGGCCGCAAAGCAGCTGCAGCACCGCGCTGACCGCCAGGAAGGCCGAGACCGACAGCTGCATGAAGCCGTATTCGACGCCGAAATCCCGCGCCATCGCCGGCAGCGAGGGCAGGAAGATGTTCATCGACAGCGCGCCCGTGGCCGAAATCGAGACGAGGGTGATCAGGCTGGGCCGGCGCGGGGCGGGGGGAAGGGCGGTCATGGCGCATAGATTGCCCGAGCGGCGGACAAAGGCAACCGCCTGTTTACGCGGCGCTGTTTCGCCTCAATTCGGGGCTGCGCCGAACCTGTGAAAGATCAGGAAGGCGCCGAAGCAGATGAAGCCGAAGCCCAGGCCGATGTTCCAGGTCAGCCGCTCGCCCAGCCAGAGCCACGAGAACAGCACGAAGATCGACAGGCTGATCACCTCCTGGACGGTCTTGAGCTGCGCGGCGCTGAAATGCCCGTAGCCGAAGCGGTTCGCCGGCACCTGCAGCAGGTATTCGAAGAAGGCGATGCCCCAGCTGACTAGGATCACGACCAGAAGCGGCGCGGTCTTGAATTTCAGATGCCCATACCAGGCGACGGTCATGAACAGGTTCGACAGGATCAGCAGGCCGATGGTGACCGCAGGCACCGGCAGGTTCATTCAGAACGGTCCCAGCTGCGATGCTTTTCCAGGTTGCCGAAGCGGGTGAAGCGGCCCTCGAAGGACAGCTCGACGGTGCCGATGGGGCCGTGGCGCTGCTTGCCGATGATGACCTCGGCCTTGCCGTGGCAGGCCTCCATGACCTGCTGCCAGGCCGCCATCTTGTCCAGGTCGTGGTCGGCGGGCTTCTCGCGCTCGCGGTAATATTCCTCGCGGAAGACGAACATGACGATATCGGCGTCCTGCTCGATCGAGCCGGATTCGCGCAGGTCGGACAGCTGCGGGCGCTTGTCCTCGCGCGCCTCGACCTGGCGCGACAGCTGCGACAGGGCGATGACGGGGATGTCCAGCTCCTTGGCGACGGCCTTGAGGCCCTGGGTGATCTCGCTGACCTCGTTGACGCGGCTGTCCTTGGCCGAGGCGGCGCGCAGCAGCTGCAGATAGTCCACGATCAGCAGGTCCAGCCCCATGGTGCGCTTGAGCTTGCGGGCCCGCGCGGCCAGCTGGTTGATCGGCAGCGCCGGGGTGTCGTCGATGTAAAGCGGGCAGTTCTGCAGGTCGTGCGCGGCCTTCACGAAACGGCGGAACTCGTCCTCGGTCATGTCGCCGCGGCGGATCGCCTCGCTGGGCACCTCGGCCGCCTCCGAGAGGATGCGCGCGGCCAGCTGCTCGGCCGACATCTCCAGGCTGAAGAAGCCGACGACGCCGCCCGCCACCGTGCCATGCGTGCCGTCGGGCAGCTCGCCCAGCTTGTGCGCCCTGGCGACGTTGAAGGCGATGTTCGTCGCCAGCGAGGTCTTGCCCATCGAAGGCCGCCCGGCCAGGATGATCAGGTCCGAGCGGTTCAGCCCGCCCATCTTGCCGTCCAGATCCACCAGCCCGGTCGAGATGCCCGACAGCCCGCCGCCGCGACTGAAGGCGGCATTGGCGGCATTCAGCGCGCCGGTGACCGCGGCAAGGAAGCTCTGGAAACCCCGCTCGGCCACGCCCTGCTCGCCGAGCTTGTAGAGGACCTGCTCGGCCTCCTTGATCTGCTCCTCGGCGGAATCGCTGACCGAGACGGTCGAGGCGCGGGCGGCGATGTCCTGCCCCAGCCCGATCAGCTCGCGCCGCAGGGCGAATTCGCGGATCATCTGCGCATAGTCGCGCGCGGCATGGGAGGAGATCGCCGCCCCGGCCAGACGCGCCAGATAGGCCGGTCCGCCCAGTTCCTTGAGCCCCGCGTCATGCTCCATGAAGGCCTTGATCGTCACCGGGCTGGCCAGCGCGTTCCGGGCGATGCGCTCGGCGCAGATCTCGTAGATGCGGCGGTGGACCGGGTCGTAGAAATGCCCGGCCTTGATGATGCGCGAGACGTGGTCATAGACCTCGTTATTGGTCAGAAGCGCGCCCAGCAGCTGCTGCTCGGCCTCGATCGAAAAGGGCACCGCCTGTTCGGCGGCGGCCTCGGCGATCTCGCCGGGTTTCCTGACTTCGACGGCGCGCAACTCGCTCATCCCATGGTCTCCGACCTTCGACTCGGCTGGGGGTCGTTATCCACCTTATGCGCTCCGGGGTCCATCGGGATATGCTGTGGATAAGCTGTGGGCAGATTGCCGCCCTTGCGCGGGTGGCGAGGGCGGCATGGGTATTTGAGCAACAGAGAAGACCAGCGCGGCGCCCCGGTCTTCTCTGTTGCTCAAGTACCCATTGCCACCGTGCTGCCAGGCACCGTGCCCGCAGGCTGGGGCCAAGTCAGGGATGCGCGGCCTGCCAGGCGCGCGGATCGGTCAGGAAGCTCTCGACCTCGGAGAGCGTCGCCTCGTCGTAGAAGCCCTGCGCCTTGGCCTCGGCCAGAACGTCCCACCAGGTGCAGAGATAATGCAGCCTGACGCCATGGTCGGCCAGGCGCTGCGTGGTGTCCGGGAAGATGCCGTAATAGAAGATCACCGCCGTATGGCCGCAGGTGGCGCCGGTCTCGCGGATCGCGTCGACGAAGCTCAGCTTCGAGCCGCCGTCGGTGGTCAGGTCCTCGACCAGCAGCACGCGCTGGCCCTCGGTCATGGCGCCCTCGATGCGGGCGTTGCGGCCGTAGCCCTTGGGCTTCTTGCGCACATAGGTCATCGGCAGTTCCAGCCGCTCGGCCACCCAGGCGGCGAAGGGGATGCCCGCCGTTTCGCCGCCGGCGACATTGTCGAAGGCGGCGAAGCCCGCCTCGCGCAGGACCGTCGCCGCCAGGAAGTCCATCAGCGTCGAGCGGATGCGCGGGAAGCTGATCAGCTTGCGGCAGTCGATATAGGTCGGTCCCTTCAGCCCCGAGGCATAGGTGAAGGGCTCGGCCGCGTTGAAATGCACCGCCTTGATCTCCAGCAGCATGCGGGCGGTCAGCCGGGCGATTTCCTCATGCGGGGGAAAGGGCAGGGTCATGCGTGATCCTCGAGGTGCCAGTAGAGCGGGAAGCCGGGATCGAAGACGGTGACGGTCTCGTCGCCGGCGGGGATGTGGGTCGGATAGGCGGCGGGCGTGTCGCGCCGGACCAGCCGGATGCGGTCCTCGTTGGGTTCCATGCGGTAGAAACCGGCGCCATGCAGCGAGGTGAAGCCTTCCAGCCGGTCGAGCGCATCCTCCTCCTCGAAGACCTGCGCCAGGATCGACATGGTGTTCGGCGCGGTGAAGCAGCCGGCGCAGCCGCAGGCCGATTCCTTGGCGCGGTCCGGATGCGGCGCCGAGTCGGTGCCGAGGAAGAAGCGCGCGTCCCCCGAGGTCGCGGCGCGGCGCAGCGCCAGCCGGTGCGTCTCGCGCTTGGCGACCGGCAGGCAGTAGTAATGCGGGCGGATGCCGCCCGCCAGGATGTGGTTGCGGTTGATGACCAGGTGGTGGGTGGTGATGGTCGCGCCGATATCGTCGTTGGCCGCGACATAATCCACGCCGTCCGAGGTGGTGATATGTTCCATCACCACGCGCAGGCCGGGGGTGGCGCGGCGGATCGGGTCCAGCACCCGGTCGATGAAAACGGCCTCGCGGTCGAAGATGTCCACCGCCGGATCGGTGACCTCGCCATGGAAGCAGAGCGGGATGCCGGCCTGGGCCATGGCTTCCAGCACGCCGCGCACCTTGTCGAAATCGCGCACGCCCGAGGCCGAATTGGTGGTCGCGCCGGCCGGGTAGAGCTTGACCGCCGAGATGATTCCCTCGGCATGGGCGGCCAGAACATCGGCCGGATCGGTGGTTTCGGTGAGGTAGAGCGTCATCAAGGGACGCAACGTCATTTCCGGGCCCAGGGCGGCGCGGATCCGGTCGCGATAGGCCGCGGCCTGCGCGCCGGTCACCACCGGCGGCACCAGGTTCGGCATGATGATCGCCCGGCCGAAATGGCCGGAAAATGAAGCCACTGCCTGCAGCATGGCGCCGTCGCGCAGATGCAGGTGCCAGTCGTCGGGGCGTCGGAGCGTTACGGATCGGATCATGATTTTCCCTCTATACCGGGTGCGGCAACAAGGCCATAGGGCAAAGGGCAATCCCAAAGTGGCTCTTGGCATTTCGCCGCCGGGGGCGCAGCCTGTCCCGCCTACCGGTCGTGCGAAGGGAATTCGGGATGGGTTTCGGAATGATGAATTATTCGGCCATGCAGGCGCCGCTGCTGCTGTGGCAGCAGATGGCGCGCATGGCCTGGGAATCGCATATGGTCATCGCATGGCGCACCGCGGGTCTGCTGGGCCTGGTGCGCCAGGATGCGGCCGAGCCGCGGCGCATGGTGGTCGAGAAGGCCGATGCCGCCACCGAGGCGCTGCATGCCGCCTTGCGTGCGGCGGGGCGCGGTGAGCGCGCCGACCGGGTCATGGCGGCGGCGCTGCGGCCCTATCGCCGGCGCACCCGCGCCAATGTGCGGCGCCTCTCGGGCAAGGGCTGACGCGCGCGGCCTGCGCCTGGGCGCGGGGATCCGACCGGATATGAAAAACGCGCCCTCGTTTCCGGGGCGCGTTTTCCGTTTCTTCGGCCGGCTCCGGGCTCAGATCAGCTTGCCCATGGCGACCGCGGTGTCCGACATGCGGTTCGAGAAGCCCCATTCGTTGTCATACCAGGTCAGGATGCGGCAAAGCTTGCCCTCCATCACCTTGGTCTGGTCCATGTGGAAGACCGAGCTGTGCGGATCGTGGTTGAAGTCCGAGGAGACCAGCTTTTCGTCGGTATAGCCCAGGATGCCCTTCAGCGGACCGTTGGCGGCGCTGCGGATCGCCTCGTTGATCTCCTCGACCGAGGTGTCGCGGGCGGCCTCGAAGACCAGGTCCACGACCGAGACGTTGGGGGTCGGCACGCGGATCGCCACGCCGTCCAGCTTGCCCTTGAGTTCCGGCAGCACCAGGCCCACGGCCTTGGCCGCCCCGGTCGAGGTCGGGATCATCGACAGCGCGGCGGCGCGGGCGCGATACAGGTCCTTGTGCATGGTGTCCAGAGTCGGCTGGTCGCCGGTATAGCTGTGGATCGTGGTCATGAAGCCGCGGGCGATGCCGATGCTGTCATTGAGCACCTTGGCGACCGGCGACAGGCAGTTGGTGGTGCAGCTGGCGTTCGAGACGACGATGTCGTCCTTGGTCAGCGTGTCGTGGTTCACGCCGAAGACGATGGTCTTGTCGGCATTGTCGCCGGGGGCCGAGATCAGCACGCGCTTGGCGCCGGTCGAAAGATGCGGCTGCACCTTTTCCTTCGAGGCGAAGATGCCGGTGCATTCCATGATGACGTCGATGTCGCCCCAGGGCAGCTCGGCAGGGTTGCGGATCGCGGTGACCTTGATCGGACCGCGGCCGACGTCGATCGAGTCGTCGGTCACCTTGACCTCGGCGGGAAAGCGGCCGTGGACCGAGTCGTAGCGCAGCAGATGCGCATTGGTTTCGACCGGGCCCAGGTCGTTGATCGCCACGACCTCGATATCATTGCGCCCCGATTCGATGATCGCGCGCAGCACGTTCCGACCGATCCGGCCAAAGCCGTTGATCGCCACCTTGACAGCCATGGGGTTCCTCCGCCGCTGATGATGTTTCGCGGTGCTGATAGCCCGCATTGCCGGGGGAATGCAAATGCCTCAAGGCGGCGGGGGTGGAAACTTGATCGAAAGTTACCGGATCGCGACGCGGCGGGCGCCGTCGGGCCGCCGGCTGGAAGCGGACGGGAGAGGCGCGCCGTGTCGCCGGGACGAGATGCGCCCGTCCCGCGCCGCCCGGCAGCGCCGGGCGAATCGCGCGGCTTGCGCTCTGGGAGCTGCCCCCTATCGCCAGAAGCTGAGATATTCGATCAGGCTGGCGAATTGCTTGCCCAGGAACAGCGGCAGGCCCCAATGCAGGATCAGCGCATCCGCCGCGAACAGGCCCAGGATCAACAGGCCCAGCACCAGCGCGATCTGGTTTGTCATGTCTCCGATCCCCGCGATTGCCCGGCCCGGCCCCAGTTGCCGCTGCGCCCTCTGCTAGGACAGGGACCGGGATCTGGCAAGCCCTGCGGCGGCACCCGGCACCAGCAAGGGCCAGGCCCTTGCCCGCTGTGCGGCCCGCCGTGTGCAACGTCGTTGCTCCGCTGGACGGCGGTGCCGCCGGCGGCCGAGCCGCCCGTCGCCGCCGTGCCATTTGCGCCGGGCAGCCGCCGCTCTGCCATCCGCGTCATGCCAGCCGCCGCCTTGCCCTCTGCCGCCGCGCCGGTTGCCGGGGATCAGCCGGGCGGGTCCTCGCCCGGTTCCTCTTCCTCGGGTTCCTGCGCGATCAGGAACAGGTCGCCCGCCGCCTCCATGCGGCGGATCGCCGCCACCACCTGATCCATGGCTTCCTCCGCATCGCGGGCCGAGACCTTGCCCAGCCCCTCCATCTCCTCGCGCATCGACTCGGCCAGCCGGCTCGAGATGCCGCCAAGGATGAAATCCACCGTCTCGCGGGCCTCGCCCCTGGCGCCGGCCAGCGCCTTGAGCAGCACGGGATTGTCCACCTCGCGCGTGATGCGGGCGATGTCGCGCGGATCGACGCGGCGGGGAATATGCGCCCAGGTGAAGATGGTCTTGCGCACCTCTCCCGCGAAGGCGGCATCGTCGTCGTCCAGGCCCGCCAGCACGCTGTCCCGCATGCTGGAAGGCGAGAAGTTCAGGATCGCCCCGACCTTTTCGCCGGCCTTGCCCTCCAGCGGCGGTTGCGGCACCGCATCCGCGGCCTGGATCAGCGCCTTGCCGATGCGCTGCAACGCATCGGCCCCGATCCCGCCGGTCAGCGACATGGCATAGGCGATCTGCCGGGCCAGATCGGGGTCGAGCAGGCCGAACACCTCGGCCGCGCGCGGCACCGGCAGTTTCGAGAACATCACCGCCGCGATCTCCACCGCCTCGGTCCGGGCCAGTTCGGCCAGCAGGGCGGGCGTCATCGCCGCGATGCGGTCCCAGGGGTCGCCGGCGCCGTTCAGCGCCGCCATGCGCCGCAGCCGGTCGCTGGTGTCGGGCGAGAGATGGCCGTCGAGCAGGTCCAGCGTGCCGTCGATATCGCCCGGAAAGGACAGGCCGACCGATTCCAGCCGGTCGCAGAACTCCGCCACGATGGCATTGCGGGTGTCGCGGTCGATGACGCCCATCAGCGCCATTTCCTGCGCAAGCCCGGTCTGCAATTCCGCCGGCAGCCGGGCGAGATCGATATCCTCGCCCTCGGCCAGCACCAGCCGCACGATCACCGCCGCCTTCTGCCGGGCGGTCAGCCCCGCCCCCCCGATTGCCGGAACGCCCATGGATTGCCCCCGATTCGTTCGTCCTTGGGGGCAATCTGGCAGGAAAAGGCGAATGTCCGGTTAACGCGCCCCGGACTCGCCGAAGACGCGGGCGAAAATCGTGTCGACGTGCTTGGTGTGATAGCCGAGGTCGAATTTCTCCTCGATCTCGGCGGGCGAGAGTGCGGCCGTCACCTCGGCATCGCCCAGCAGCTCGGTCTTGAAATCGGCGCCTTGCTCCCAGACCTTCATGGCGTTGCGCTGCACCAGCCGATAGGCGTCCTCGCGGCTGACACCGGCCTGGGTCAGCGCCAGAAGCACGCGCTGCGACATGACCAGGCCCTTGAACTTGTTCATGTTCTTCAACATGTTCTCGGGATAGACCACCAGCTTTTCGATCACCCCGGCCAGGCGGTTCAGCGCGAAGTCCAGGGTGATCGTCGCATCGGGGGCAATGCCGCGCTCGACCGAGGAATGGCTGATGTCGCGTTCGTGCCACAGCGCCACGTTCTCCATCGCCGGCACCACCGCCATGCGCACCAGGCGGGCCAGGCCGGTGAGGTTCTCGGTCAGGACCGGGTTCCTTTTATGCGGCATGGCCGAGCTGCCCTTCTGGCCGGGGCTGAAATATTCCTCGGCCTCAAGCACTTCGGTGCGCTGCATGTGGCGGATCTCGATGGCGATGTTCTCGATCGAACTGGCGATCACGCCCAGCGTGGCGAAGAACATCGCATGGCGGTCGCGCGGGATCACCTGGGTCGAGATCGGCTCGGGGGAGAGGCCCATTTTCGCGCAGACATGTTCCTCGACCGCCGGGTCGATATTGGCGAAGGTGCCGACCGCGCCCGAGATGGCGCCGGTTGCGACTTCCTCGCGCGCGCGTTCCAGCCGCTCGCGGCCGCGCGCCATCTCGGCATAGAAGCGGGCGAAGGTCAGGCCCATGGTGGTCGGCTCGGCATGGATGCCGTGGCTGCGGCCGATGCGCATGGTGTCCTTGTGCTCGTAGGCGCGTTTCTTCAGCGCGGCGAGCACCTTGTCCATGTCGGCCAGCAGGATGTCGGCGGCGCGCACCAGCTGCACGTTCAGCGTGGTGTCCAGCACGTCCGAGCTGGTCATGCCCTGATGGACGAAGCGGGCCTCCTCGGCGCCGATATGCTCGGCCAGATGGGTCAGGAAGGCGATGACGTCATGCTTGGTCACGGCCTCGATCTCGTCGATGCGGGCGACGTCGAACTCGACGTCCTTGGCCTTCCAGACGGCCTCGGCATTCTCGCGCGGGATCACCCCCAGATCGGCCTGGGCGTCGCAGGCATGCGCCTCGATCTCGTACCAGATGCGGAACTTGGTCTCGGGCGACCAGATGGCGACCATTTCGGGGCGGGCATAGCGCGGGATCATCGAGAGCTCCTGTGTTTGCGGGGGTTCTATTCGGTTGGGGAGGAGGCCGCAACTGCGGGAGAGGCGAAATGGCCGGGCGCCGCAAGCGGGCCGGCGGCGGAAGACGCACGGCCGGAGGTGAGGGCGCGCATGTCCCGCCAGCGGATGCGGTGGACCGGCTCTCGTGGCGGCACGCCGCCGGCCGGGGGGCAGCCCGTGGCCGCCGGGGTCCGGCGACCGGCTCGCGCAATCGCTGGCGCGGCTCGACCGGGCGACCGGGGCAGGGGGCGTCAGCCGTCCGCCAGCCGCAATTCGACGCAGGCGCCTGCGGCGGTGGCGCGGGCATGGCGGGCGCCGTTCAGGGGCAGGGGGCCGATGCGCGCGCCGGTGATGATCACGTCGCCCGCCTTCAGGTCCCGCCCCTGGCGCCGCGCATGGCCGGAAAGCCAGCGCAGGAAATCCAGCGCATCGGCGAGGGGGGCGGCGGCCTCGGTTGTCGCGACCGGCTTGCCGTCCAGCTCCAGTTCGATCCCCAGCCGGTCCGCCGGCGGCTTCGCCAGCCGCGAGCCCAGAACGACGCCGGCCGAGCTGAAGCTGTCGGCCATCCGCGCAAGGGGCGGCAGTTCGGCCTGCGGCGCAAGGCGCGGCGCCACCAGCTCGAAGGCCAGATGCACGGCCGCGATGGCGCGCAGGATGTCGTGCTCGGCCGCGTCGGGGCCGGGATCGGCGGCCAGCAGGATCGCCGTCTCGACCTCGATCCGCGCATCGGCGGGCACGGCCAGCCGCGCGCCGGACTGCACCAGCGTCGCGCCGGGCAGCACCGCGCATTCGCGGTCCGCGCCCCCCAGCAGCGCCATCTTCCACAGCCCGCCGGGATCGCCCAGCCCGGCCAGCACCGCCTCTTGCACCGCATAGGCGGCGGCGGTGTCGCCGGGCGGCGGGGTCAGGGCGTCGGCCGGGCGGGCGGACCTGCGCGCCGCCAGCAGCACCTGCGCGGCGGCCGCGGCGTCGAAGCCGGTCACGATGCCACCGGCAAGCCCGGAAGATCGCCGGGCATGGCGTGGCGCGGAATGATCGCGCCGGGATGCTGCACCACCACCGCCGCCAGCCGCGCGGCGGCAAGGATCGCGGGATGCGGGGCCAGGCCGGCCAGCCGCGCCGCCAGATAGGCCGCATTGAAGCTGTCGCCCGCCCCGGTCGTGTCGCGCGCCGCGACGGCGGGCGGCAGGGCGTGGGTCTGAACCTCGGTTTCCCCCGCCGCGCGGCGCAGGACCGCCGCGCCGCCGGTGGTCAGGACGATCTCGGCTTCGGTCAGGCGCATCAGCAGGGCCATCGCTTCGGCCGGGGCGGCGGTGCCGAAACAGCCGGCCATGTCGTCCATCGAGGGCAGCACCAGTGTGGCGATCCCCGCCGCCCGGGCGATGACCCGGCCGGCGGTTTTGGCATCGGGCCACAGCGCGCGGCGGTAATTGGTGTCGAAGACGATCCGCGCCCCGGCCTTTCGCCGCCGGGCCAGCGCGTCCATCAGGCGCGCGCGGCCGTCCTCATGCAGCACGGCCAGGGTGATCGCCGACAGAAACAGCGTCCCGGCCTGCTCCAGCGCCGCCAGCGGCGCTTGCGCGGCATCGCAGAACAGGCTGCGGAAGGGGGCGTGTTCGCGCCAATAGAGGAAACTGCGTTCCCCCGCCGCGTCGGTCGAGATGAAGCTGAGCCCCGGCCGTCCGCCCGGCCGCAGTACCACCTGCGCCATGCCGACCTCCTCGGCCTCGGCCTCGGCGATCAGCCAGCGGCTCATGGCGTCGTCGCCCAGGCCGGTCAGATAGCCGACCGCGCCCGGACCCATCAGCCGGGCCAGATAGATGGCGGTGTTCAGCGTGTCGCCGCCCAGCCGCCGGTCGAAGGTCGAGGGGGCATCGGACCGGGCGGTGAATTCGACCAGCGGCTCTCCGATCGCAAGGATGCGCATGGTCAGGTCCCGTAGGGCGTGGGCAAAGGGCGGCCGGCGGTGAAGGCCGCGATATTGTCCAGGACCAACTCTGCCATCGCCCGCCGCGCCTGCGCCGTGGCCGAGCCGATATGCGGCGTCAGCACGCAGTTCGGCGCCGAGAGCAATGCCTGCGGCACCTGCGGCTCGCCCTCGACCACGTCCAGCCCGGCCGCGGCGATGCGGCCCTGCGCCAGCGCCTCGGCCAGCGCGGCATTGTCCACCAGCGAGCCGCGCGCGACGTTGATCAGGATGCCCGAAGGCCCCAGCGCGGCCAGTTCCGCTGCCCCGACCAACCCGCGCGTATCCTCGCCCCCGGCCGCCGTCACGAACAGCAATTCGCAATCGCGGGCCAGCGCCAGCGCGTCGGGGCGGAAGCCGTCGGAACTGTCGGGCTTTTCGCTGCGACTGGTATAGAGCACCTCGCTGCCAAGGGCGCGCAGCATCCCGGCCAGCCGGCGGCCGATCCGCCCATAGCCCAGGATCCCGGCAGGGCGCCCCAGGACCGGCTGCCCCAGCCCCAGCTTGCCGCCGGCGGCCCAGTCCCCCGCGCGGGTGAAGCGGTCGCCCTCGGCGATGCGGCGGCCGGCGGCCAGCGCCAGCGCCAGCGCCATTTCCGCCACCGCCTCGGACAGCACGTCCGGCGTGGTCGTCACCTGAATGCCGCGTGCGCGGGCCTGTTCAAGGTCCACGGCATCGACGCCGACGCCGTTGACCGCGATCAGCCGCAGCGCGGGCAGGGCGGCCATCTGCGCCGAGGACAGGCCGAGCCCGCCGGTGGTCAGCACGATTTCCACGTCACCCGCATCGGCGATGTCGCGGACGATCCGGTAATCCGCGGCCAGCCGGTCGGCCATCTCTTGCGGCTTGGGATCGGCCAGGACCAGGATGCGCGGCCGGCTCATGCGATCTGGCCCAGGAAGTTGCGCAGGCGTTCGTTCCGCGGGTTGCCGAAGAATTCCGCCGGTGCATTCTCCTCGACGATGCGGCCCTTGTCCATGAAGATCACCCGGTCGGCAACGGCGCGGGCGAAATCCATCTCGTGCGTGACGCAGAGCATGGTCATCCCTTCGCGCGCCAGATCGATCATCGTGTCCAGCACCTCCTTGACCATTTCCGGGTCGAGGGCCGAGGTGGGTTCGTCGAACAGCATGATCCGGGGCTTCATGCAGAGCGCGCGGGCGATGGCCACGCGCTGCTGCTGGCCGCCGGACAGCTGCGCGGGATATTTGTCGGCCTGTTCGGGGATCCTGACCCGTTCCAGATAGTGGCGCGCGGTCTTTTCGGCCTCGGGGCGGCTGACCTTGCGGGCCTTCATCGGCGCGAGGATGCAGTTCTCCAGCACCGTCATGTGCGGGAACAGGTTGAAGCTCTGGAAGACCATGCCGACATCCTTGCGGACCTTGGCGACATTCTCGCCGCCGGCGGTCAGTTCGACCCCGTCCACGATGATGGTGCCGGATTCGATGGCCTCCAGCTGGTTGATGGTGCGGATCAGCGTCGATTTTCCCGATCCCGAAGGACCGCAGATGACGATCCGCTCGCCCGGTTCGACCGTCAGGTCGATATCGGCAAGGGCATGGAAGGCGCCGTAATACTTGTTCACGGCCCGCATGATGATCGCATGTTCCGTCATGGTCGGATCCCCCTGGGAAAGCGCCCGGCCGGCAGCGGCCGGGCAGCCCGCCGTCATTCGGCGTTCTTCACGAAATCGGGCAGCGGCTCGCCCAGCCATTTCTGATGGATCTGGTCCAGCGTGCCGTCGGACTTGGCCCCGGCCACGAAGGCGTTCACCTTGTCCAGCAGCGCATCCGATCCCGGCGCCACGGCGATGCCCTGCACCTGGCTGGACAGGTCGAACTTCTTGTCGAAGCGGTCGCCCACGGCGTCGCCGATCTGCGCCATCACCACGTTCGAGGCGCCGATCAGCCTGACTTGCCCCGACATCAGCGCCTGCACGGCGCTGGCATCGTCGTCGAAGCGGCGGATCTGCGCGTCGGACGGCGCGACCTCGGTAACGGCGGTGTCCTGGGTCGAGGCCCGCGCGACGGCCACGGTCTGGCCCGACAGGGCCTCGGGCCCGGCGATCTCCAGCCCGGCATCGCCGTAGACGGCGATGCTGATCCCGGCATAGGGGTCCGAGAAATCGACCCGCGCCGCGCGTTCCTCGGTGATCCCCAGCGAGGCCACCAGCACGTCGACCTGCCCCGACAGCAGATAGGGGATGCGGTTCGGCCCGGTCACCGGCACGATCTGCGGCTGGACGCCCAGATGTTCCGCCAGCGCCTTCGCCACGTCGGCATCATAGCCGTCGGGCTGGCCGGCGCTGTCCATCACGCCGAAAGGCGGAAAATCGACCAGCATCCCGATCTTGACCGTGCCCGCGCTCTCGATGGCGGCCAGGTCGGCGGCGGTTGCGGGTCCGGCAAGGCTTGCGGCCAGAGCGCCGGCGGCAAGGGTGGTGAAAAGACGACGGTTCAGTTGCATGGCTCCCCCTCCTCAAGGGTGGTTTGGTGTCAGCGCATCAGCGCGCGACGCATCCGGGCCTCGATCTGCCGGGCCAGCAGCGACAGCGGCCAGCACAGGACGAAATACAGCGCCGCGACGGTGCCGAAGACCAGGAACGGCTGGAACGTCGCGTTGTTGACGATCTGGCCGGCGCGGGTCAGCTCGGTGAAGCCGATGATCGAGGCCAGCGAGGTGCCCTTGATCAACTGGACCAGGAAACCCACGGTCGGCGCGGTGGCGATGCGCATCGCCTGCGGCAGGATGACGTGCCGCATCCGGTCGCGATAGCCAAGCGCCAGGGCGGTCGCGGCCTCGCTCTGCCCCGAGGGGACGGCCTCGATGGCGCCGCGCCAGATCTCGCCCAGATAGGCGCTGGCATGCAGCGTCAGCGCCACGGCGGCGGCCAGCAGCGGATCGATCGGCAGGCCCACCACTGCCAGCCCGAAATAGACCAGAAACAGCTGCATCAGCAGCGGCGTGCCCTGGAAGACCTGGATGAAGCCGGTGGCGATCCGGCGCAGAACCCGGTTCTGCGAGCTGCGCGACAGGGCGATGGCCAGCCCGCCGAGCGCCCCGCCGACGAAGGCGATGGCCGACAGGATCAGCGTCCAGCGGACGGCTGTGACGATGAACAGGATATCGGCCGAGGAAAATTCGCGGATCATGTCAGCGCCCCGCCGGATAGGTGAAAAACATGCGGCGAATGGCGGCGAACAGCGTCGAGAAGCCAAGCGCCAGCAGGAAATAGAGGACCGTCAGCACCAGGTAGATCTCGAAGCTGGCGAAGGTGCGCGCGTTCAGATCCGCCCCCGCCGAGGCCAGGTCATTGGCCGAGATGACCGAGACGACGCTGGAGGTCAGCATCAGGTAGATGAACTGGCTGGTCAGCGAGGGATAGATGTTGCGCAGCGCCGGCTTGACCACGACGTAGCGGAAGATCTGCACCGGGTTCAGGCCAAGCGCGCGCCCGGCCTCGATCTGGCCGCGCGGGATGGATTCGATCCCGGCGCGGATGATCTCGGTCCCGTAGGCGCCGACATTCACCACCAGCGCCACCAGCGCAGCGGTGTTGGGCGACATGCTGACCCCCACGGCGGGCAGGCCGAAGAAGATAAAGAAGATCTGCACCAGGAACGGCGTGTTGCGGATCACCTCGACATAGGCGTCGACCAGCCAGCGCAGCGGCCGGATGCCCGAGGTCTTGGCGACCGCGCCCAGGACCGAAACGATCAGGCCGAACAGCATCGCCAGCAGCGACAGCCGCACGGTCAGCCATGCCCCGTAAAGCAGCAGATCCAGATTCTGCAAAACCGGCTGGAAGTTGAACTGATACATCCGGCCCTCCCCTGCCGAAGCGAGATTCACTCGAAACCTCGATTTAGATCGATCTAAAACACAGAAAGGGTAAAGTCAACACCATTCGCCGGCGCTGCTTTCCCGGATGCGCAGCGCGGGCCGGACGATGGCGCGGCTGATCGGCGCGTCGGGATCGGCCAGCCTGCGCGCCAGCAGCCTTGCGGCATTGGCGCCGATAGCCGCGGGCTGCATCGCCACGCTGGTCATTGGCGGATAGGTCAGCTCTGCCAGCGGCAGGTCGTCCAGCCCGACCACGGCGCGATCCCGGCCCGGCTGGCAGCCGGCCTGCCGCAGGCCCGCCATCAGCCCGGCGGCCAGCACGTCGTTGAAGCACAGGATCGCGGTCGGCGCGGCGGGCAGGGCCAGGATCTGCCGGGCCGAGCGCATCGCGCCTTCCCAGCTCAGTTCCGCCTCGACGATCCCGCCATCCTCGGCGCCGGTTTCCGCAAGCGCGCGGGCAAAGCCCTTCAGCCGCTCCTCGCGGGCCGAGGTGCGGGCGCTGACCGACAGGAAGGCGATGCGGCGGTGGCCGCGCTCGACCAGGTGTCGCACCGCCAGCCCGACGCCCGCGACATAATCCGCCCCGGCATAATCAGTGGCGTCCGTCCCGACCTCGCGCAGGGACTGGACCAGGGGCAGCCCCCAGCCGCGGATGCGGTCGGGCAGATCGGCCGCGGTGCCCTGCGCGGGGCACAGGATCACCCCGTCGACCCCGTGGCCGCGGAACCGTTGCAGGATCTGGTCCTGGCGCAGCGCGTCGTCCCGGCTGTTGGCCAGCAGCACCACGCGGTCGTCCAGGCCCATCACCTCTTCGACGCCGGAGAGGAATTCGGTGAAGAAGGCGTTGACCAGATTGGGCACGATCACCCCGATGGTGCGGCTGCTGTTGTTGCGCAGGCGGGCCGCGCCGATGTCGCGCACATAGTCCAGATCGGCCATGATCCGTTCGACCTTCCGGCGCGTATGCTCGGCCACCAGCGGAGAATTCCGCACCACCAGCGAGACCGTTGCCCGCGAGACCCCGGCAATCTTCGCGATCTCGGCCAGCGTCACCTTCTTATGGGCCATCGGGCTGTCTCCTGTGGCGGCCGCAACGGCCTCTTGCGCGATGATCTTCCAGATCCGGGGCCGTAGGACAACAGCAAGCCGCGATCCCGCGGCCGGGCGGGCCCCGCCATCCGGGGCGAATCGCTGCTGCCTGGGGAGGCGTGATGCTTGGCGGGCCGCCCGTGGCCGGCTCTTCCCGGGGATGCGTCGCCGGGATCGGGATGGCGCGGCAGGCGCCCCCGCCCGCCCGTGAGTTATCCGGTTGGGCTGCCCCGAGGACCGGGTTCCGACAGCCGGGTCAACTCGGCCCGCAGCTGATCCGGGTCGGACAGCGCCGTCTCGATTTCCGCATGGAGATGCCGCCAGATCGGCACCGCTCCGCGCAGGACCGCGCGCCCGGCCGGTGTCAGGCGCAGCCTCCGCGCCCGCCGGTCGGCCGGGTCGGGGGCCGTCTCGACCAGTCCGCGACGTTCCAGCGGCTTGAGATTGGCGGTCAGGGTGGTCCTGTCCATCGCCAGCAGCGCCGCCACGCTGCCCAGGGTCGGCGGCTCCGGCCGGTTGAGCGACATCAGCAGCGAGAACTGCCCGCTTGAAATGCCGGCCGGTTTCAAAGCGATGTCGAAACGGCGCGCAAGCGCGCGCGCCGCCCTTTGCGCATGCAGGCACAGGCAGGTATCGCGCACCGTCAGGGTGGTCTGAAAGCTGGGCTCGTCGGCCGCGTGCATCTGCAAGGTTGACTTTCCCCGATTCATTACGTTGATATCAACATTGCTGCATGCGCGTCAATCGGCGTGCCGCCGGCATCCGGGATCGGAGGAGACAAGCGCCATGACCACGATGCAGCCCTTCCTGATGTTCCAAGGGGGCCGTGCCGAAGAGGCGATGACCTTCTATGTCTCGCTGTTCGACGATGGCGAGGTGCTGGAGATCGCGCGCTGGCAGAAGGGCGAGGCGGGGGCAGAGGGCGGCATCAAGCTGGCCCGCTTCCGGGCCGCCGGGCAGAGCGTGCTGGCGAGCGACAGCCCGGTGCAGCACGCCTTCGACTTCACCCCCTCTTGGTCCTTCTTTGTCGAATGCGCGTCGGACGAGGAACAGCAGCGGCTTTTCGCCGCCCTTTCGGAGGGCGGCGCGGTGCTGATGCCGCCGGACGATTACGGCTTCAGCAGGCGCTTCGCCTGGACCGCAGACCGTTTCGGCGTGTCCTGGCAGCTCAATCTCGCATGACGCGCCGAAACCCCGACCGGACAAGGAGATGACGATGAAGATCGTGACCAGCCTCAGCTTCCAGGGCCAGTGCCGTGAAGCCTTCGAATTCTATGCCGAGGTGCTGGGCGGAAAGATCACCGCCGCCATGCCCTATGGCGACGCGCCGCCCGGCATGCCGATCACCGACGAGAAATACAAGACCTGGCTGATGCATTGCTGGCTTGAAGTCGGCGACCAGGCGCTGATGGGCGCCGATATGGACGTGGCCTGGGCGCCCGGCATCGACAAGCCCAAGAACGGATTCGACGTGACTCTGCACACCGAGGACCGCGAGGAGGGCCGGCGCTGGTTCGACCGCCTGTCCGAGGGCGGCAAGGCGGTGATGCCGTTCGGCGAAACCTTCTGGTCGCCCGGTTTCGGCTCGCTGATCGACCGGTTCGGCGTGCCCTGGATGATCAACACCATCCCTTCGGCCGATTGGCAGCCGGCAGAGGGCTGACCGGCCGGACGGCGGCGCGGCCGGGCGATCGTTCCGTGGATCGGCCGCGGCCGATCATCCGGCTTGCTGCGAGGATGCCAGGTTCAGGCTTTGAGCCCGCGGGCGACAAACGCGCCGGGTTCCCTGCCGGGATGGGGCCGCTCACTTGACGCCAAGGCTGGGATTTCGGGGGTCGCCGCGGCGCATCGGCGCGGGCAAATCGCGATGCATTCCTCCGCCTGCGCGTGTCGTGGCCATTCCCCGTGCAACGGACATGCCTTGAAGGCATTCCTTGCTCGGGCACGCATTGCCGACCCGGGAGGAGTCCCTTCCGCGAGCAGGCATTCGGGCCTTTGCGATCCCGGTTCGTGGTTCGAGCATGGCGCAGCGCGGGTTCCGGATCGGCCGGATTCTCGCCTGTGTCCACCCTTGGGGGGCACGCGGGCCTGCGATATCGCCCGCGGCGTCCCGGCATCCCGGCGGAAGACGCGGCCGGCCGCTGCGCCGAACGGGATGCCGGCGCGCGCTGCGGGCCACGCCGGATGGCCCGCGTTCCCGTTCCCCCGGCGGCGGGCTCTGCCCGGTGCGCCCCTATTTGTAGAAGCCTTCGCGCAGGTTGATGCCGTGTTCGAGCCAGGCCTTCATGGCGCAAAGCATCCCCGTCCAGCCCTCGCAATTGCCCAGGCAGCCCTTCAACCCGGCCTCGCTTTCGGGCCAGCCATATTCGCTGATCCGCACCAGCGTGCGCCCGTCCTCCAGCGCCTGGAAGGTCATGGTCACGGTGGTCCAGAGGCGCGGCTCGCCCTCGGCCTCCCATTGCAGGACGATCCGCTCGTTGGGCACGACCTCCTGCACCAGAACCGGAAATGCGCCGGGGAAATCGTGGAAGTCCCAGGTCACCTCGGCGCCGGTGGCCAGCCGGCCCCTGGCCCCGCCCGTGGTGAAGAATTTCGACAGGCTGTCGGGATTCACGACGGTCTCGAACACCTCCTCGACCGGCTTGGCGATGCGTCCGCCGACGGTGAATTTCAGCTCCATGTTGCGATCCTCCTTGTCCTGCCGGCTATTATGTTATAGATTTATAACATGTCAACCGAAGATCAGGACGACGCGCTGTTCAAGGCGCTGGGGCACCGGGCGCGCCGGCAATTGCTGGACCTGCTGAAGGCGGGGCCCAAGACCACCGGCGGGCTGTGCGAGGCGCTGCCGCATCTGGACCGCTGCACGGTGATGCAGCACCTGCGGGTGCTGGAGGCGGCCGGTCTGGTCGTGGTCGAGCGGCGCGGGCGCGAAAGGTGGAACCATCTCGACGCGCTGCCCATCCACGCCTTGCAGCAACGCTGGATCGGCCCCTATGCCGCCCATGCGGTCGATATGCTGGCGGCGCTGAAACAGGCGGCGGAAGGCCCGCAGCCCGGCAGCCGCAGCGAGGAGGCCGCGGGAAATGGCCCGGGGCGAGCGGATGCGCGGTGACCCGAGCCGCGCCGTTCCGTGTTCGCGATGACGGGATCGCCGCAAGGGCGGGCATGATCGATGCGGCGCCGGCCGGCCGCTGATGCCGAGGCAGGGCGTGCGGGCTTGCCGGCCGGCCTAGCGGGAAAAGCCGCTGACCTGCGGCAGCCAGGTCGAAAGCGCCGGCACGAAGGTTAGGATCAGCAACGAGGCCAGCGCCGCGAGGAAGAAGGGCGGCAACTCGCGGATCAGCGCCGAAGGCTTCTGCTTGGTCGCCGAGGCCACGACGAAGATCAGCCCGCCGACCGGCGGCGTCATCAGCCCGAAGGTCAGGTTCACGATCACGATGATGGCGAAATGATCCGCGGCGATGCCCAGGTTGTGGGCGATGGGCGCCAGAATCGGCACCAGGATCATCACCCCCGGCAGCGGGTCCATGAACATGCCGAAACCCAGCAAGAGCAGGTTCACCATCAGCAGGAAGGCGATGGGCGACAGGTCCATGGCGATCACCGCGTCGGCCATGGCCTGCGGCACGCCCTCGATGATCAGCACCCAGGCGAAGGCGCGGGCGGCCGCCAGGATCATCAGCACCGCCACAGACATGATGGCCGAGCGCAGGAACGCCCCCCACAGGTCCGCCAGCGTGAAGCCGCGATAGACGAAGGCGCTGGTCAGGATGGCGTAGAACACCGCCACGACCGAGGCTTCGGTCGGGGTGAACATGCCGCCGCGGATGCCGCCGACGATCAGCACGATCAGCAGCAGGGCGGGCAGGGCGGCGAAGCTGTTGCGGACCATCTGGCCGGCCGGCGGCCGCGGCTCGAGGCTGCGATAGTTGCGCTTGCGGCTGATCCACCAGTTCACCCCGGCCAGCAGCCCGGCGATCAGCAGGCCGGGCAGGATGCCGGCCATGAACAGCGAGCCGACCGAGGTGTTGCGGTCCTGCAGCGCATAGATGATCATGGTGATCGAGGGCGGGATGATCGGGTCGATCACCGCCACGGAAATCGTCAGCGCCCCGGCATAGGCCTTGGAATAGCCGCTGCGCTCCATCATCCGCGCCATCATCGCGCCCGGCCCTGCCGCCGAGGCGAGCGCCGAGCCCGAGATGCCGGCGAACAGCGTGCCGGTCAGCACGTTGGCATAGCCCAGACCGCCGCGCAGATGCCCCACGAATTGCGAGGCAAAGCGCAAGAGCATGCGCGAGATCGCCCCGGTGGACATGATCTCGGCCGCCAGGATGAAGAAGGGCACGGCCAGCAGCGGGAAGCTGTCGAGGCCGGTGAACATCTCCTTCACCACCACGACCAGCGGATAGCGGCCCGACAGGCCCACCGCCGCGAAGGCGGCCATGGCCAGCGCGAAGGCGATGGGCACCCCCATGACCATCAGGATCAGGAAGGCGGCAACCAGGATCTCAACCAAGGGGGGCCTCGTCGGAATGCTGCAGCCCCGCCCGCAGGTATTGCGGCGCGATCAGCGCAAGATGGGCGATCATCAGCGCGAAGCCGGCGGGCATCGCGGCATAGATCCATTTCATCGGCACCCGCAGGGCCGCCGATTTCTGGATCGCCATGCGGTTCATGTAGTCGATGCCGACCCAGACCATGAAGCCGAAAAAGGCGAACAGCACCAGCAGGATCGCCGCGCGCAGGACAAGCTGGCCCCGCGTGGGTAGCGCGTCCTGCGCATTGGTGATGGCGGCATGGGCGCCGTGGCGCAGCGCCAGGCCGCTGCCCAGGAAGGTCAGCCAGATCATCGAGTAACGCGCCACCTCGTCGGCCCAGGTCAGCGAATTGCCGGTCAGATACCGGCCCGCGACGTTCCAGCCGACGATCACCGACATCGCCGCCAGCCCCAGAACGAGGATGGCGCCGTTCAGCGTGACGAAGGCGCGTTCGATCCGGCGCATGGGCTTACTCGACCGCCTGGATGCGGTCCATCAGCTCCTTGCCGAACTGGGCCTCATAACGCTGGTAGGGGCCGGCCAGCGCCTCGCGGAAGGCGGCCTTCTGCTCGGGCGAAAGCTCGTTCACCTGCATCCCCGCCTCCTGCATCGCGGCGACGCCCGAGGCGTCGACCTCGTCGACATAGGCGCGCATCGCCGCCACCGCGTCCTTGGCCGCCTTGTCGAAGGCCGCCTTCTGCGCGTCGTCCAGCCCGTTCCACAGCGCGGGCGAGACCAGGATGATGGTCGAGGAATAGACGTGGCCGTCCAGCGTCAGGTATTTCTGCACCTCGTTCAGCTTGGCCGAGACGATCACCGAAAGCGGGTTCTCCTGCCCGTCGATGGCGCCCTGTTCCAGCGCGCCGATCACCTCGGGCCAAGCCATCGGGGTGGGGGCGGCGCCGAGGGCGCGGAACGCCTCGATATGCACCGGGTTCTCCATGGTGCGGATCTTCAGCCCGTTCAGGTCGGCCGGTGCCTCGACCGCGCCGCGATTGCTGGTGATGTGGCGGAAGCCCTGCTCGCCCCAGGCCAGCGCGTGCAGGCCGGCATCGTCGAACCTGGCCAGCATTTCCTGGCCGATCTCGCCGTCCAGCACCTTGCGGGCATGGTCCTTGTCGCGCAGCAGGAAGGGCACGCCCAAGACGCCGACCTCGGGCACGAAATTGGTCAGCGTGCCGTCCGAGGCGATGGTCATCTCGACGGTGCCGAGCTGCAGCCCCTCCAGCACCTCGCGCTCGCCGCCCAAGCCCGAGGAGGGGAAGTGGCGGAAGCTGAACTGGTCGCCCAGGCTTTCCTTCAGCGAGGCCTCGAAAGCCTTGGCGCCGGCGCCGTAATGGCTGTCCTCGGCCAGCGCGTAGCCGATCTTGATTTCCTGCGCCACCGAGGGCGCGGCAAGGGCAGCGCAGAACAGCGCGGCGGCAAAGACATGTTTCATGATGGAACCCTTCCCCGATTTTCGGCGGCGATTTAGCGCCACATGACGGGAATGTGCAATCCCGCCACCGGATTCGCCGCCGGGGAAAGAGCAAAGGAGCCGGGCCGGCCAGCGGTGCCGCGGGCCCGGCTATCCCAGCGTGACGCCCAGCCGCCCGAAGGCCTCGCGCAGCCGGTGGCGGCCCTTCAGTGCTGCGACATCGCGCAGCCGGCCGATCAGCAGCTCGCTCCAGCTTTGCCGGGGCAGGCCCTGCTCGGCGCGGAAGGCTTCGGTGGCAAGGTCGTGGCGGGCGACGGCCTCGGGCTGCGCCGCCGCCGAATAGGCATCGCGGTGCAGGACCGCCGGTTGCGGCAGGCGCGGCTTGACCGCGGTCGGGACCGCGGGATCGGGGCGGCCGACGACGAGGCCGAACACCGCCACCGCGCGGCGCGGCAGGCCCAGCAGATGCGCCACCGCTTCGGGATCGTTGCGCAGCGCACCGATATAGACCGTGCCCAGCCCCAGCGATTCCGCCGCCACCAGCGCATTCTGCGCCGCCAGCGCCGCGTCAATGGCGGCCAGCAGGAAGGTCTCGGTATAGTCGAGCCCCAGCAGCGTCACGCCTGCCCGGTCCGCGACCGCCTCGGCGCGGGACAGGTCGGCGATCCAGACCAGAATCAGCGGCGCCTGACGGATATGGTCCTGCCCGCCGGCGATCTCGGCCAGCCTGTCGCGCTTGGCGGGATCGGTGACGGCCACCACGCTCCAGGCCTGGATGTTGGACGAGGTCGGCGCCGAGGAGGCCGCCGCGACCAGCGTTTCGAGCGTGCCGGGCGCCAGCGCATCCGGCAGGTAGGACCGGACCGACCGATGCGCCAGAAGCGTGGCGAGAACCGGATTCCAGCCCGCGAGCGCGGCCGGCTCGCGATAGCGTTTCAGCACCGCCTCGGCGGCTTCGGCGGGATGCGGGGCGTTGAGGGAAATATTCATGCGCGTCTCCTGTCAGGGGGCGGGGCTGCCGTGCAGCTGGAAGACCGCGTCGATGCGGGTCTCGATTTCCGGGGTGATGACGACCTCGACCGAGCCGAGATCGGCCTCCAGCTGCTCGGCCCTGGTGGCGCCGATGATGTTGGCGGTGACGAAGGGCCGGCTGGTGACATAGGCGATGGCCAGCTGCGCCGGGTCGAGCCCGAAGTCGCGGGCGATCTGCAGATAGGCGTCCACCGCCTCGGCCACGCCGGGCTTGGTGTAGCGGTCGCCGCGGTCGAACAGCGTCAGCCGCGCGCCTTCGGGCCGGGCGCCGTTGCGGTATTTGCCGGTCAGGAAGCCCTGCGCCAGCGGCGAATAGGCCAGCAGCCCCACCTGCTCGCGCTCGTGGAACTCGGCCAGCCCCTGCTCATAGGTGTGGTTGACGAGGTAGTAGGCGTTCTGCACCGAGACGACGCGCGGCAGGTCCCGGGTCTCGGCCAGATGCAGAAAGCGCGACAGGCCCCAGGCGGTCTCGTTGGACAGGCCGATATGGCGGACCTTGCCGGATTTCACCAGCCCGTCCAGCGCCTCCAGCGTTTCCTCGATCGGCACTTCCGAACCGTCATGCCCGCGCGAGGGTGCGTGCCGGCCGCTGCCGAACAGCGGCACCGGGCGGTTCGGCCAGTGGATCTGGTAGAGGTCCAGGTAATCCGTCTGCAACCGGCGCAGCGAACCCTCGACGGCCTCCTCGATGTTCCGGGCGTCCAGCCGCGGCGGCCGGCCGTCGGCGCGCAGATAGGTGCGGTCGCTGGGCCCCGAGACCTTCGAGGCCAGCACGATCCGGTCCCGGCCGCCCCGCGCCTTCAGCCAGGAGCCGATTATCCGCTCGGTCGCGCCCTGGGTTTCGGCCCGCGGCGGGATCGAGTAGTTTTCCGCCGTGTCGATCAGATTGACGCCGAAATCCACGGCGCGGTCGAGCTGGGCGTGGCCTTCGGCCTCGGTGTTCTGCTCGCCCCAGGTCATGGTTCCCAGTGCGATGGCGGAAACCTTGATGCCGCTGCGGCCAAGGGGGCGGTAGTCGAGTGTCATGCAATCTCTCCTGCAATCATGGTCATGGGGCGGCGCGAACGGGGATCGCCTGCCCGGATATTTCATGGCCGGAACTGGCCGCCAGCCGCATCAGCGGCAGGATCGCGCAGGCCGAGACCAGCGCCAGGGCGAAGAACGCCGTGTGAAAGGCGTCGAGCGTCAGCCCCTCGGAACGGCCGCCGATTTCCAGCAGCCCCCCGGCCAGCGCCACGCCAAGCGCGGTCGCGATCGGGCGCAGCACCGTGGTCAGGGCCAGCGCGGCGCCGACGGTCTCGGGGGCAAGCTCGGATATCGCCAGCACCTGCTGGCCGGTGAAGAACAGCGAGCGCAGCACGCCGCCGCCGATCAGCAGCGCCGCGATCAGCAGATGCGGGGTCTGCGGCGTCAGCAGGCCCTTGGCGGCAAGGCCCAGGGCCGAAAGCGAGGCGGCGAGGATCAGCGGATTGCGAAAGCCGTGGCTGGCAAAGACCTGGGTCGAGACCAGCTTGGCCGAGATCGCGCCGATGCCGCCGGCGAAGGTGATCAGCCCCGCCTCGAAGGCGGTCAGCCCGAAGCCCAGCTGCAGCATCAGCGGCAGCAGGAAGGGCGCCGCCCCCGCGCCGATCAGGAAGACCATGGTGGCGGTGATCGCGCCGCGAAACACCGGGTCGCGGCAGATGCCGGGATCCAGCAGCGGCGCCGGATGGGCGCGGGCGTGGCGCAGATAAGCCCAACCCCCCGCCAGCCCGGCCAGCGTCAGCGCCAGCGAGGCCCAGAGCGGCAGGATCGGCAGGCTGACCAGCGACAGCCCCGACATCAGCCCCGAGAAGGCGACCGCCAGCAGCAGAAAGCCGCGCAGGTCCAGCCGGTGGGCGGGCGCTCTCGGCACGTCCCGGATCAGGGCCCCGACCGCAAGGATGCCGGCCAGCCCGACGGGCAGGTTCACCAGGAAGATCCAGTGCCAGCCGAGAAAGGTCGTCAGCGCGCCGCCGACCAGCGGTCCCATCAGCGGCGCCACCACCGCCGGGATGGTCATGGTTGCCGTCGCCCGCATCAGCCCGGCGCGGGGCGTGACGCGATACAGCATCAGCCGCGCCAGCGGCGTCATCATCGCCCCGCCCATGCCGCCCAGGAACCGCGCCAGCACGAACCCCTCCAGCGAGGTGGCGAAGGCGCAGCCCAGCGAGCCCAGCATGAAGACCAGGATCGCCATGCGGAACACGCCGGTCGGGCCCAGCCGGTCGCCCAGCCAGGCGCTGACCGGAATGAAGATCGCCAGCGCCAGGAAATAGGCGGTGAAGGCCAGCTTCAGCGCCACCGGGGTCGTGCCGATATCGGCGGCGATGGCCGGCAGCGAGATGGCGATGACGGTGGAATCCATGTTCTCCATGAACAGCGCCACCGACAGGACCAGCGGCACCAGCCATGGGGCGCGCGGGGCGCCCTGCCTGTCCTGCCTCATTCCGCCGCCGAGATCCCGCGTTGCACCGCGAAACGGTTTTCCGGCCGGGGCAGGCCGAAATGGTCGCGCAGGGTCCGGCCGGCGTAATCCTGGCGGAACAGGCCGCGCTTGCGCAGGATCGGCAGGACATGCTCGACAAAGCTGTCGAAGCCGCCATGCAGCCAGGGCGGCATCACGTTGAATCCGTCGGCGGCGCCGTTCTCGAACCAGGTCTGGATGTCGTCGGCGATCTTTTCCGGCGTGCCGACCGAGACCCAATGCCCGCGCGCCCCGGCGATGCGGTGCATGAGCTGCCGGATCGTCGGCTTTTCGCGGTCCACGATGTCCAGGACCAGCTTGAAGCGGCTGGCCTCGGCCCGGTCGGGATCGGGCGCGACCAGATGGCGCGGGAAGGGCCCGTCAAGATCGTGGCCCGTCAGGTCCAGCCCGGTCATCCGCTTCAGCACGTCCAGCGAATAGGCGGGCTGGGTCAGGGCGTTGAATTCGTCATGCAGGGCCTGCGCCTCGGCCGTGGTCGAGCCGATATAGGGGCTGATGCCCGGCAGCACCTTGATGTGATCGGGATCGCGGCCGACGCCCCGCGCCCGGGCCTTGATGTCGGCATAGAATTCCTGTGCGCTGGCAAGCGTCTGGTGCGCGGTGAAGATCGCCTCGGCATGCAGCGCGGCGAAATGCCGGCCGTCCTCGGACGAGCCCGCCTGCACATAGACCGGCCGGCCCTGCGGGCTGCGCGGGATGTTCAGCGGGCCGCGCACGCGGAAATGCGGGCCGGCATGGTCGATCCGGTGGATGCGGGCGTCATCGGCGAAGACGCCGCTTTCGGGATCGATGACCAGGGCCTCGTCCTCCCAGCTGTCCCAGAGCTTGGTGACCACCTCGAGGAATTCATGCGCGCGGCCGTAGCGGTCGGCATGGACCGGATGCTCGTCCAGCCCGAAGTTCTGCGCCGCCTGCGCCGCGCCGGTGGTGACGATGTTCCAGCCGACCCGCCCCTGCGAGATGTGATCGACCGAGGCGAACAGCCGGGCGAGGTTGTAGGGTTCGGTATAGGTGGTCGAGGCGGTGGCGATCAGCCCGATGCGGCTGGTCGCGGCGGCCAGCGCGGTGATCGTGGTCAGCGGCTCCAGCCGGAAGCGGCTGGCATAGCGGATATTGTCCGCCAGCGCCGGGCCGTCGGCGAAGAACAGCGCGTCGAATTTCGCCGCCTCGGCCTTGCGGGCCAGTTCCTGGTAATAGCCGATATCCAGTGCGCGCTGCGGGTCCGAGCCACTGTAGCGCCAGCCGGCCTCGTGATGGCCGCCGGGATAGATGAAAAGGTTCAGGTGAAGCTGTCGCTTGGACATGTCGGTTTCCTTTGAAATCAGTGGGCCGAAACGCCCAGCTTGCCAAGCAGGTGGCGGCGAAGCTGGCCGAAGCGGGGATTGTCGGGCGCGCGCGGGGCGGACAGCGCGATCTGCAGGTCCTCGACGAAGGCGCCTTCTTCCAGCACCAGCACGCGGTCGGCCAGGGTGATCGCCTCGTCCACGTCATGCGTGACCAGCAGGACGGCGGGGCGGTGGCGGGCGCATAGCTCCTTCAGCAGGACATGCATGCGGATGCGGGTCAGCGCGTCCAGCGCGCCGAAGGGCTCGTCGGCCAGTAGCAGCTCGGGCTCGCGCACCAGCGAGCGGGCCAGCGCCACGCGCTGCTGTTCGCCGCCCGACAGCTCGACCGGCCAGGAATGCTCGCGCCCGGCCAGCCCGACCTCTTGCAGCATGCGCCGGCCGGCATCCTCGGCGTCGCGCAGGCCCAGCGTCACGTTCTGCAGCACCGTGCGCCAGGGCAGCAGCCGGGCGTCCTGGAACACCACGGCCTTGTTTTCCGGCACGTCCAGCCTGCCCGAGCCGGTGACGTCGTGGTCAAGCTCGGCCAGCGCCTTGAGGAAGGTGCTTTTCCCCGAGCCCGAGCGGCCCAGCAGGGCGACGAACTCGCCGCGCGCGATATGCAGGTTCAGCCCGGCCAGGATGGTGCGGCCGTTGAAGCCGCGATGCAGGTCCTGGGTCTGCACCGTGAAGCGGTTCACTGCGACAGCGTGCGGCGCCATGACAGGGCCCTCCTTTCGGCGAAGCGGACGGCGGCGTCCGAGGCGAGGCCGAGCACGGCATAGACCACGATGCCCGCGATGATGATCTCGGTCTGGCCATAGGTGCGGGCGAGGTTGATCATGTAGCCCAGCCCGCTGGTGGCGTTGACCTGTTCGACCACCACGAGCGAGACCCAGCACAGCGTCACCGCGAAGCGCAGGCCCAGCAGGAAGCCCGGCAGCGCGCCCGGCAGCACCACCTGCCGGATGAAGGTCCAGCGCGACAGGTTCAGCGTCTCGGACAGCTCGACATAGCGGTTGTCGATGCTGCGCAGGGCGTTGTGGGTGTGGATGTAGATCGGCACGATCACCGCCAGCACGATGGTGATGATCTTCATCTGCTCGCCGATGCCGAACCACAGCATCAGAAGCGGGATCAGCGCCAGGGTCGGCACCGCGCGCTTGATCTGGATCGGGCCGTCGATCAGCGCCTCGCCCAGCCGCGACAGGCCGGCGATGACGGCCAGCACCGTGCCGATGGCGACCCCGATCACCAGCCCGGTGCCCGCGCGCCAGGCCGAGATGCCGAAATGTTCCTGCAACCGGCCGTCCGCGATCAGTTGCCGGAAGGCGTCCAGGACCGTCCAGGGTGCCGAGAGGATGCGCGGGTCGATCAGCCCCAGCGCCGAGCCCAGCGTCCACAGCGCCACCAGCGCGATGCTGCCCAGCTGCATGCCGAAGGGGATGGCCGGGCCGGGTCCCAGCCGGACCCGCGCGCTGCTGCGGCTGCGGGGCTGCAAGGCCGCCGCCGCGGCGGTCGGTTTGAAATCGTCGGTCGCGATCAGGGTCATTGGGTCAGTTCCTCTTTCTTGACCGCGCTCGAGCCCTTGGACAGGGCCTCGGCGGCGATTTTCTCGAAGCGGCGGTCGAATATCTCCTCGGCGCTGAAGGGCGTGTTGCCCGTCGCCTCGGCCAGCAGGGCGATGGTATGGCTGTGGCGCTGGATCACTTCGTCCCAGCTTGCGGGGATGACCTGGCGGCCGGTCTGCTCGATCGCGGCCTTGCCGTCCTCATAGGACAGGTTCTGGTCCTTGACGTAATAGCCCTGGATGAATTCCTCGGGGTGGTCGTTGATCCACTCCGTCGCGCGGGCCCAGAGCCGGACATATTCCGCGGCGGCCGCCGCCTTGGCCGGATCGTCCAGAACCCATTGCGGGGCCCAGAGATGGCTGGGATCGTCGCGCAAGCCGTGATCGACCAGCCGCGCCCCGTCCGGGCCGTATTGCCGGATGTAGCGGGCGATATAGACGCTGCCCAGCGGCGCGACGTCCACCTGACCCGAGCCGAGCGCGACCGGATAGACGTCGCCGGTGCTGGGAATTTCCACCAGCGTCACCTCGTCCCGGCCCAGCCCCGCCGCCTCGAGCGTGCGCAGCACCAGCGCGCCCTGCGCCTGTCCGGGGCTGTAGGCGATGCGCCTGCCCTTGAAGTCCTGGATGCTGCCGATCTGGTCGCCGAGCGCCGGGGTGACGCCGAAGCGATAGATCGGGTGGGCGATGGGGTCCTGCCTTTCGCGATAGGCGATGTTGCGCACCGGCAGGTCGTTCCATGTCGCATGGATCGAGGGGATCTCGGCCACGCTGGCCAGGTCCAGCGCCTTGGCGCGGAAGGCCTCGCTGGTCTGCGGGCCGCCGCTGATATTGGCCCATTCGACCTTGAAGCCGAGCTCGTCGATCAGCCCGGAAATCTCCAGCGCCTTCTGGGTGACGGGGTCGCCGACACGCAGCACCGTGCCCTCGGGCACCTCGTCGGGGATCGGTTCCTGGGCAAGAACGGGCGGGGTGGCGAGCGCAAGGCCGACAGCCAATGCCAGCAAGGGGCGGTAAGGAATGTTGGTCATGTTCAACCTGTCCAAAGAAGCGTCCTGGACCCCAGAAGCTAACCATAAATTCATTAAAGTCGATAGATATACTGTATTTAAATCGGCAGGTTTCGGGGGAGGATCTTCCGCCCGTTCCGGCCTCGGGAGGATGCCACGGCTGCGGCCGGAAATTCCGACGTCAAAGACAGGACGCGTGCCAGCCGGCCTTCCGGACCCCCGAGGAGTGTCGTGCGGGGTTTGCCGCTTGCCGGCGACATCGCCGCGGCGTCGGTTGCGGAGCTTTTCGGCAGCGCAGCCATCCGGATCGAAGGCGGCCCTGCTTTCAGCCGGGAAAGGCTGCCACCTCGCCTGCGGGCCGCTTCAGGCTGCCGGGCATGGCAGCGCAGCGACAGGAACGCAGGGATAACGGCCAGCCGCGCTTTGCTGCCCGGATCGGACCTGGCCGCGCTTGCCGGGACGTCGCGGCGGGGATCGGGCCTGTTCCGCCGCGCGGGCGGGCGGCCGCCCCCCGCCCCCCGCGGGAAACCGATATCGTCCTGCCTTGCAGAAATGGGATGACCGGGGCCCACCAGACGCGAAACCTGCCGCGCATGACGATCCGGGGGCGCCGAAACAATACCGGGTCTTTGCCGCTTTTGCCCCCGGCCCCGGCACGACCGCCCGGCTGCGGGCGTCGCCAAGAAAAAAAGCCGCCCCGAAGGGCGGCCTTTCCATCGCTGTCCCTGCCGTTCAGCAGCTGTAATACATCGCGTATTCGATGGGATGCGGGGTATGCTCGTAGGCATAGACCTCTTCCCATTTCAGCTTGATGTAGCCTTCCAGCTGGTCGCGGGTGAAGACGTCGCCGGCCAGCAGGAAGTCCATGTCCTTCTCCAGCTCCTCCAGCGCCTCGCGCAGGCTGCCGCAGACGGTCGGGATCTCGGCCAGCTCTTCGGGCGGCAGATCATACAGGTCCTTGTCCGAGGCCGGGCCCGGGTCGATCTTGTTCTTGATGCCGTCAAGGCCGGCCATCAGCAGCGCCGCGAAGGCCAGGTAGGGGTTCGCGGCCGGATCGGGGAAGCGGGCCTCGACGCGCTTGGCCTTCGGCGATTCGGTCCACGGGATGCGCACGCAGCCCGAGCGGTTGCGGGCCGAATAGGCGCGCAGCACCGGGGCCTCGAAACCGGGGATCAGCCGCTTGTAGCTGTTGGTCGCCGGGTTGGTCAGCGCGTTCAGCGCCTTGGCATGCTTGAGGATGCCGCCGATGAACCACAGCGCCTCCTGCGACAGGTCGGCATATTTGTCGCCGGCGAAGAGCGGCTTGCCGTCCTTCCAGATCGACATGTTCACGTGCATCCCCGAGCCGTTGTCGCCCTTCATCGGCTTCGGCATGAAGGTCGCGGTCTTGCCATAGGCGGCGGCGACGTTGTGGATGACGTATTTGTATTTCTGGATGTTGTCGGCCTGCTCGGTCAGCCCGCCGAAGATCATGCCAAGCTCGTGCTGGGCGGTGGCGACCTCGTGATGGTGCTTGTCGACCTTGATGCCCATGCGCTTCATGGTGGACAGCATCTCGCCGCGGATGTCCTGGGCCGCATCGACCGGGTTCACCGGGAAATAGCCACCCTTGTGGGCCGCGCGATGCGCGAGGTTGCCGTCCTCGTAGACGGTGTCGGTGTTCCAGGCGGCATCGACCGAGTCGATCTCGAAGGCGACCTTCTGGGGCGTCACCGAATAGCGCACGTCGTCGAACAGGAAGAACTCGGCCTCGGGGCCGAAATAGGCCGCATCGCCGATGCCCGAGGATTTCAGATAGGCTTCGGCCTTCACCGCGGTGCCGCGCGGGTCGCGGGCATAGGGCTCGCCCGTGTCGGGCTCGACGACGTTGCAATGCACGCAGAGGGTCTTTTCGGCATAGAACGGGTCGATATAGGCCGAGGACGCGTCCGGCATCAGCTTCATGTCGGACTGGTCGATGGATTTCCAGCCGGCGATCGAGGAGCCGTCGAACATGAAGCCTTCCTCGAAGAAGTCCTCGTCCACCAGATCGGCGACCAGCGTCACGTGCTGCAGCTTGCCCTTGGGATCGGTGAAGCGGACGTCGACATATTCGACCTCCTCCGTCTTCATCAGATCCAGAACGTCCTTGACTGTCATTGGGGTCCTTCCTCCATCAGTCTGCCCGGCGCCGCCGCCGGGCATGGGTCATCGGTTGGGTTTGTGGCGCGGGAAGCGGCTCAGACCGCGTCGTCGCCGGTCTCGCCGGTGCGGATGCGGATGGCCTGTTCGACGGGCAGGATGAAGATCTTGCCGTCGCCGATCTTCTCGGTGCGCGCGGCCGAGATGATGGCGTCGACGGCGGCTTCGACCAGATCGTCGGGCAGCACCATCTCGATCTTCACCTTGGGCAGGAAGTCGACCACATATTCCGCGCCGCGATACAGCTCGGTATGGCCCTTCTGCCGGCCGAAGCCCTTGACCTCGGTGACCGAAAGGCCCTGCACGCCGACTTCCTGAAGGGCCTCTTTCACATCGTCCAGTTTGAAGGGCTTGATGATGGCTTCGACTTTCTTCATCGCCTGATCCTTCTCTCGCGACTTGCCTGCGCCCTGATTGGCGGGTTTGATGATGCGCGTCCATGCGGCTTGATGGGGAAAGCGGCATGCAGACAGCGAATCCGGGGCATGTGCCCCAATATTGTGCAGGTTGCCTGAATTATGTGCGATGAGATGGCCCGGCGGGCCGAGATCCTGACGACTCGAGAGATGCGTGCGGTCGAGGGCGCGGCCATCGCCAGCGGCAGCGTCACCGGATCGGCGCTGATGGAGCGGGCGGGGGCGGGCGTCGTGCGCGAGATGCTCGCGCTGTGGCCGGAATGCGAACGGCCGGGGCGGGCGGTGATTCTCTGCGGGCCGGGCAACAATGGCGGCGACGGCTATGTGGTGGCGCGGCTGCTGGCCGAGCGCGGCTGGCAGCTGCGGCTGGCGGCGCTGGCACCGCCCGCGACCCCGGATGCGCAGCTGGCCGCGGCCTGCTGGCCGGGTGAGGTGGCGGCGCTGTCCGATCTCGGCCCCGAGGATTTCCCGCCCGGTGCCCTTTGCATCGACGCGCTGTTCGGCACCGGGCTGGTGCGGCCGCTGGCACCCGGGCTCGCGGCGCCCCTGCGGCTGGCGGCGGCGCGGGGCTGCCGCATCGTCGCGGTGGACATCCTTAGCGGGCTCTGCGCCGATAGCGGCCGGGTGCTGGGTGGGCTGGACCTGCCCGGGGCGGCGCTGACCGTCAGCTTCCAGCGCGCCAAGCTGGGCCATGTGCTGGCGCAGGGCGGAACGCTCAGCGGCGCGCTGCGCATCGTCGATATCGGCCTCGATGGCTGGATGGCGGCGGCGGGTGCGCCGGCGCGGCTGGCGGGGCCCGTGCCGGCCCTGGCCAAGCGCGCCGGCCACAAATACGACCACGGCCATGCGCTGGTCCTGGGCGGCGGGCCGGGCCGCGGCGGCGCGGCGCGGCTGACGGCGCGGGCGGCGCTGCGGGTCGGCGCCGGGCTGGTGACGCTGCTCTGCCCGCCCGAGGCGCTGGCCGAGAATGCCGCGCGGTTGGATGCGGTGATGCTGCGCCCCGTCGCCGACCGGACCGGGCTGCAGCGATTGCTGGAGGACCGCCGCTTCAACGCGCTGGGCCTTGGCCCCGGGCTCGGGCTCGACCGGGCCTGCGATCTGGTGCCGGCCGTGCTGGCCTCGGGGCGGGCGGCGCTGCTTGATGCCGATGCGCTGACCGCCTTTGCCGATGCGCCCGGGGCGCTGCTGGACGCGCTGCATCCGCGGGCGGTGCTGACCCCGCATGGCGGCGAGTTCGCCCGGCTGTTTCCCGATCTGGCGCAGCGGCTCGAAGCCCCGGCCGAGACCGGGCCGGCCTTCTCGCGCCTGGATGCGGCGCGGCTGGCGGCCGAGCGCGCCGGTTGCGTGGTGCTGCTGAAGGGGCCGGACACGGTGATCGCCGCCCCGGGCGGAGAGGCGCGCATCGCCGCCGCCGTGGGCGAGGCGGCTGCGCCGTGGCTGGCGACGGCCGGATCGGGCGACGTGCTGTCGGGCATGATCACCGGGCTGCTGGCGCGCGGCTTCGCACCGCTGGAGGCCGCCGCCGCCGGCGCCTGGCTGCATGCCGAGGCGGCGCGCGATTTCGGCCCCGGCCTGATCGCCGAGGACCTGCCCGAGCGGATTCCGGCGGTGCTGCGCGGCCTGGGCTTCTGAACTTTCCGCTCGCAAGCCGGTGAGGGCTTTGCTAAGAGAAGCGCCGATCCGCCGCCGCCCGCCGGCCGTGCGGATCGCGATGCGGGTGTGGCGAAATTGGCAGACGCACCAGATTTAGGTTCTGGCGCCGCAAGGCGTGGGGGTTCAAGTCCCTCCACCCGCACCACTTTGCAATCAAAGGATAATTCTGCCTCGGCCGCAATCCGTCCCGGATCGACGCGAACCGCTTCGGCATGTCGCGACCCGGTCGCGGCGGGCGGTCGGATGCGCTTCTGGCCGGGCTGCGCTCCCCCATCGCTCGCCACGTCCGCCCGCTGAGCGACCGGATTGCCGCGCCGGGCATGACGGCGGCAAGGTGCGGCACCTGATGCCGCAGGGCCGCGCAGGCGTATTCCCTTCGCGGCCCTGCGCCGTTAGCCTGCCTGCATCTGGCGACGCCCATTCAGCAAGGAGCATGAAATGAAGCTTGGTCTTACCCTGGCAGGTGGCGCGTTGCTTCTTGCCGGCTGTGCCGGCACGGATCGCTATGGCGACATCATCGCGCGATCCGTCCCGCCAAGCGATTCCCTGAAGGCCGAGATCGTCAAGGGCGCCGAACGGCTCGTCTACGATCCGGCCTCGATCCGCTATGCCGAGATCTCCAACGTCGCCACCTTTGCGGACGGGTTGCAGGGCGTTTGCGTGCGGGCGGACAGCAAGAACGTCTCGGGCGTCTATGTCGGCGTGCACAATATCGGCATCCCGATCCGCGACGGAAAACCCGCCGGCGGAAGCCTGGATCATCCGATCTGCAACCGCACCGACGTGCCCTGGCACAAGTTCCCCGAGCTTGAGCGGCTGGGAGCCCGATAGGCCCGGCGCCGACCCGGCAAGGCCGTGCCGTCCGCGGGAATGGCGGGCGTCCCTTTCCCAAAGGGCCCCCCGCGGTGTTCCCGATCGCCGGCCCCACACCCCGCCGCCGGTGGCGCTTCCGAGCGACCGCTGCGGGCAGGGACAGGGCCCGCCGACTCACCCCGCAACCTGGGGCTGATCGCGCCGGGCGTGGTTTGTTCCCGGCAGGTCGCTTGCAAAACAACACCTTAGCCTTGGGGCGTTGATGGTTTGTTTACCTGTCTTAAAGGGCAACTGGCCGAAAAGATGCGGATCGTTTTAATTGCATCCTATTAAGTGATCTCAATTGTTGGTTGGTGAGTGATGTTGGTGAATGGCAAGGCCACGCATGCTTCGGGCATGCATTATCCCCATGGCGACAATGGCAGCCTGACCTTTCTGCAGGTCTCGGGGATCGAGGTCGGCGGTCTGGGCTTCTCTGGCTCGCTGGCGGATTGGTGCGAGCAGGGCTTCTCGATCTGCGAGAGCTACCTGATCGAGGCGCAGACCCTCTTCATCGAAGGCGACGCGTCGGGTTTCCTGGACATGGCCGAGGCGCAATTCGACCCCGAGCTCGAGGACGAGGTGCTGATCCATGCCAACGCCCTGTTGCGGGGCGTGGCCTTCCGCCGCCTGGCGGGGCGCGTGCAGCTCATCGAGACCGGGGATGCGCCGCTGGGCCTGAACTGGGCCGCCATCGCCAACCTCTGGCGCGCGATGGAGACCACCAAGGGCGACATGCGCATGCCGCGCCTGCAACCCGCCTTCGAGCAGAAGCTGCGCGCGGCCATGCGGCTGAGCTGACCGCGGGCGCCCGGATCTCGCGATGCTTGGATCGCGGGCCGGTTTTGGCTATGACGGCGGTCCAGACCTCAGAGGATGCCGCCGTGGATGCAACCGACCGCATAGCCCGCACCATCGCCGCCGAGATCGCTGCACGCCCCGACCAGGTGGCGGCGGCCTCGGCCCTGCTGGACGGGGGCGCCACGGTGCCCTTCGTCGCCCGCTATCGCAAGGAGGTGACGGGCGGGCTGGACGACACGCAGCTGCGCACGCTGTCCGAACGGCTGGCCTATCTGCGCGAACTCGAGGCGCGGCGGGCCTCGATCCTCGAATCCATCAAGGGGCAGGGCAAGCTGACCGACGCGCTGGCCCGCGCCATCGCCGGGGCGGAAACCAAGGCCACGCTGGAAGACATCTACCTGCCCTTCAAGCCCAAGCGCCGCACCAAGGCGATGATCGCGCGGGAAAACGGGCTGGAGCCGCTGCTGCGCGCCATCCAGGACAACCGCGCCGCCGAGCCCGAGGCGCTGGCGGCGGGCTATCTGACCGAGGCGGTGCCGGATGTGAAATCGGCGCTGGACGGCGCGCGCGACATCCTGGTCGAGGAGCTGTCCGAGAATGCGGCGCTGCTGGGCCGGCTGCGCGAATTCATGCAGGCCGAGGCGATTATCTCGGCCAAGGTGGTGCCGGGCAAGGAACAGGTCGGCGCCAAGTTCAGCGACTATTTCGACCAGTCCGAGAAATGGGCCGCGATCCCGGCGCATCGGGCGCTGGCGATCCTGCGCGGCGCCAAGGAAGAGGTGCTGACCATCGAGATCGCGCCCGAGCCGGAAACCGGCGCGGCGCGGGCCGAGGGTATCGTCGCCTCGGCCCTGGGCCGGCTGGGCGATCAGCCGGGCGACCGCTGGCTGCGCAAGGTGGTGGGCTGGTGCTGGCGGGTGCGGCTGTCGAACACCATGTATATCGACCTGCTGACCGAGCTGCGCTCGCGTGCCCATGCAGAGGCGATCCGGGTCTTTGCCCGCAACTTGCGCGACCTGCTGCTGGCCTCGCCCGCCGGGCCGCGCCCGACCATCGGGCTTGACCCCGGCATCCGCACCGGGGTCAAGCTGGCGGCGGTGGACGGCACGGGCAAGCTGGTCGAGACGGCGACGCTTTACCCGTTCCCGCCGAAAGCCGACCTGCGCGGGGCGGAGGCCGCGCTGGCCGCCGCCATCGTCAAGCACAGGATCGAGCTGATCGCCATCGGCAACGGCACCGCCAGCCGCGAGACCGAGCGTTTCGTGGCCGAGGTGCTCAAGCGCCTGCCCGAAGGCGTGAAGCCGCCGGTGAAGGTGATCGTCTCCGAGGCCGGGGCTTCGGTTTATTCCGCCTCGGAGCTGGCGGCGAAGGAGTTCCCGGGGCTCGACGTGTCCTTGCGCGGCGCGGTCTCGATCGCCCGGCGCCTGCAGGACCCCCTGGCGGAACTGGTCAAGGTGCCGCCCGAATCGATCGGCGTCGGCCAGTATCAGCATGACGTGGACCAGCGGCAGCTGGCCAAGACGCTGGAGGCGGTGGTCGAGGATGCGGTGAACGCGGTGGGGGTGGACCTGAACACCGCTTCGGCGCCCCTGCTTGCGCATGTGGCCGGGCTGGGACCGTCGCTGGCGCAGAACATCGTGGCCTGGCGCGACGAGAACGGCGCCTTCCCGTCCCGGGCGGCGCTGAAGAAGGTCGGCGGGCTTGGCCCGCGCGCCTTCGAGCAATGCGCGGGCTTCCTGCGCATCCGCGACGGCAAGGAGCCGCTGGACGCCTCGGCCGTCCATCCCGAGGCCTACGGCGTCGCCCGCCGCATCGTCGCTGCCTGCGGCCGCGACATCCGCCAGATCATGGGCAATGGCGCGGCGCTGAAGGGCATCCGGGCGGAGGCCTTCGTCGACGCGCATTTCGGCCTGCCGACCATCCGCGACATCCTCTCCGAGCTGGAAAAGCCCGGCCGCGACCCGCGCCCGAGCTTCGTTACCGCCAGCTTTGCCGAAGGAGTCGAGGATATCAAGGACCTGCGCCCCGGCATGGCGCTGGAAGGCACGGTGACGAATGTCGCGGCCTTCGGCGCCTTCGTCGATATCGGCGTGCATCAGGACGGGCTGGTGCATATCAGCCAGCTGGCCGACCGTTTCGTCAAGGACCCGAACGAGGTGGTGAAGGTCGGCGACGTGGTCAAGGTGCGGGTGACCGAGGTGGATGTGGCCAGGAAGCGCATCGGCTTGACCATGCGCAAGGACGGCGGTGCCGCCGCCCGCGAGGCGCAGAAGGAACGCGGACCCAAGGCGCAGCCGGGACGCGGCCCGAAATCCGCCGCGCCTGCGGGCAAGGAGCAGCCCGGCGCCCTGGGCGCGGCGCTGCTGAACGCGCTGCGCAAGGATTAGGGGGCTCTGCCCCCGCCGCGCCTGCGGCGCGACTCCCCCGGGATATTTGGGCAAGAAAGAAGCCGATCAGGGGGTGAGCAGAGCGGCGCGAAACGCCGGATCGGACAGCACGACCTCTTTCGTGCCGAGTTGCGCCGCCTGGCGGAGCGCGCGCGCGGTCTGGATCTGTGCGAATTCGACCGCCTGGGCCAGGCTGCGGCCTTGCCCCAGCGCAGCGGTGATCAGCCCGGCGAACAGGTCTCCGGTCCCGGCCAGCGCCACCGGCAGATGCGGGGTTGGATGGCGCGTCAGCCCTTGCGGTCCCAGGATCACGCTTTCCAGCATGCCGGGCGCGGTTTCGCGCAGTCGGCAGCCGGTCACGATCAGCTGGGCCTCGGGCGCCATGCGCAGCCCTCGCGCGGCACGGTGGATATCGGCCAGCTCGGCGATGGGTTGGCCGGTCAGCCAGGCGACCTCGAACGGGTTGGGCGAGGCGATGTCGGCCATGGGCAGCAGCCGGTCGCGGAAGGTGTCGGCGATTTCCCGGGGCACATAGAGGCCCGGCTGCTCGTCGCCCAGCACCGGGTCGCAGTAGTAGCGCAGGCGCGGGTTCGCGGCCTTGGCCCGGGCGACGAAATCGGCCGTCAGCTGCGCCACCTCGACCGAGCCGATATAGCCGGTCAGCAGGACATCCGCCCGCCCGGGCAGGCCGCGATCCCAGAGGCCCTGCAGGAGATCGGCAAAGAAATCGCCGGGCAGCGGCCGGCCGCGCAGGCTGGGATAATCGGGGGTGTTGGAGAAGATCACCGTCGGGACGGGCGCCACCTCCAGCCCCGCGGCCAGCATCGGAAACACCGCTGCCGAATTGCCGACATGGCCCATGACCACCTGGCTCTGGATCGAGATCACCAGCGGCCGGCTCATGCGCTGCCCTCCAGTCGCCTGGACCAGTCCTCGACCCGGCCGCTTTCCAGCCGGCGCACGGCATAGCGCCGCCAGCCCTCGGCCAGCACCTCCAGCGCGGCGATGCCCTGCAGCTCGTCCAGGTTCAGCCGGTCCACGTAGAGCGCATGCCAAAGCCGGCGCAATGTCCAGTCGGGCGCCACGCGGTCGATCCGCTCCAGCCGGTCGCCGGGGGCGACGATGCCGGGCTGCAGGACGCGGTAATACCAGCCGATGCGGCCGCTTTGCTGCACGCGCCTCGCCATGTCCCCGACGCCGAAGCGGCGGTTCAGCTTCCAGCAGGGCTGCCGGCCCTGAGAGACCTGCACCAAGGCCGAGCCGAGCCGGAAGATGTCGCCCACCGCGACATCCGCCTCGATCAGCCCCCGGGTGGAGATGTTTTCGCCAAAGGCGCCGGGCGCCTCCAGCAATCCCCCGATTTCTCCGTTTTCCAAATACTCCACGGGGGGCCGGGGGTGTGAAACCCCCGGTGTTTCGGCCAGGCGCGGCCGTCCAAGCTCCACGCGCCAGGCTGCATAATGATCGAACGGATAGTGATGCACGGCCTTTTCCGGCCCGCCATGCACGCGGCGGTCGGCCTGTTCGTCGCCCTCGAATCCCTCGGGGCCAAGCGCCAGCGGCCGGTCCGCCGGGCGCTTGTCGATGCCGCTGAGCTGGTCGCTGCCGGGCAGGGGGGCGGCCTTGCCCGTCAGCAGGATGATCTGGGCCATGGTTCCCCCGGCTTGTCTGGATGCGGCCAGATTAGCCGAGGAACCGGCAGGCTCAAGGGATCATGGCCCGAGCGCGCCGGCTTCGGCCCGATTGCCGCTCTGCCCGTTCTCTGCGCGCGGCCCTGCGCATCTGCCCGCTTCCTGCGCAGATTGCGGCTGCGCGGTGGGGGAGGCGTCGGATGCGTTGCAGGCGCGGGGTTCCGCTGGCACCTGCTGGGACGGGAGAGAGCAGGAAGCAGATGGACAAGCGCCTTTCGATCGTCGTCATCGAGCCCGACCCGGAGCGCGCCGCCCCGATCGTGGACGGGCTGCGCGAGATCGGCGACCACGATATCCGCATCATCTCGGAGGAGACCGGGCTGGCGCGCCATATCGCCGAATGCCGGCCCGACATCGTGCTGATCGACCTGGCCAACCCCTCGCGCGACGTGCTCGAGGAGCTGGCGCTGGCCTCGGGCCCGACCGAGCGGCCGGTGGCGATGTTCGTGGACCGTTCGGACGAGCACCTGACCCGGGCGGCGGTCGAAGCCGGGATCTCGGCCTATGTCGTGGACGGGCTGCGGCCGGACCGCATCAAGCCGGTGCTGGACGCGGCCGTCGCGCGCTTTCACATGTTCCAGCGCATGCGGGCCGAACTGGCCGCCACCCGCGCGGCGCTGGAGGAGCGCAAGGTGATCGACCGCGCCAAGGCCGTGCTGATGAAGGCGCGCGGCATCGACGAGGAGGCCGCCTATGCGCTGCTGCGCAAGACGGCGATGGACCAGGGCAAGCGCGTGGCCGAGATCGCGCAGCAGCTGGTCCTGGCCGCGGGGTTGCTGTCATGCCGCTGACGCCCCTGCGCCTGGGCTATGTGCCGCTGATCGACGCAGCACCGCTGATCGTGGCGCGCGAGCTGGGCTTTGCCGCCGAGGAGGGGCTGGAATTCCAGCTGCTGCGGCTGGGCGCCTGGGCGCAGGCCCGCGACATGCTGGGTGCCGGGCTGATCGAGGCGGCGCATATGCTGGTGCCGATGCCGGTGGCGCAGGCGTTGGGGCTGGGGCCGGCGTTGCCGGACCTGGATCTGGTGATGTTCCTGTCGCAGGGCGGGCAGGCGGTCGCGGTCAGCGCCGCCTTGGCCGCCAGCATGCGCGAGCAGGGACATGATTTCGATTTCTGGGATGCCCGCAAGGCGGGGCTTGCGCTGCACCGCGCCGCGCCCGGCCGGTTGCGGGTGGGCGTGCCGTTCCATTTCTCGACCCAGCTGGAGCTGATCCGCCACTGGCTCGGCGCCTGCGGCTTCGACCCGGCGCTGGAGGTCGTCACCGTGCCGCCGCCGCTGATGGCCGAATCCATGGCCGCGGGCGAGGTCGATGCCTTCTGCGTCGGCGAGCCCTGGGCGTCGAGCGCGGTGGACCGGGGGCTGGCCGCGCTGCTCTTGCCCGGCACGGCGATCTGGGCCTCGCCGCCGGAAAAGGGGCTGGTGCTGCGCCGCGACTTCACCGAAAGCCAGCCGCAGCTGACCGGCGCGCTGATGCGGGCGGTCTGGCGCGCCGGGCGCTGGCTCGACGAGCCCGAGAACCGCGACACCGCCGCCGAGATCCTGTCGCGGCGCGAATATCTGGACCTGCCGGCCGAGCTGGCCGAGCGCGGGCTGACCGGGCGGCTGCAGGTGACGCCCTTGGGCGAGATCCGCCATGTGCCGGGCTTCGTCGCCTTCCATGCCGGGGCGGCGAATTTTCCCTGGAAAAGCCTGGCTGCATTCTTTGCGCAGCGCATCGCCCTGCGCCATGGGCTGGAGCCGGCGCCGGCGATGGAAAAGGCGATGGCGCATTTCCGCACCGATCTTTACCGCCGGCATCTGCGCGAGGCGGGGGCGGCCTTGCCCGGCGCCTCGGCCCGGCTGGAAGGCGCGCTGGCCGAGGACCGCGAGGTCGCGGCGGAAAAGGGCCAGATGATTCTGCGCGCCGATGCCTTTTTCGACGGCACCGTCTTCGAACCCCCTTTCGCCGGTTGAGCGTTTTGCAGGCAGGCCGGGCGCGGGGTTGCCCGGCTTTCGGGCGCAGGCTGCCGCGGATGCTGCGATGCCGCATCAAGGCTTGATCCGGCCCGCGCCCTGACCCAATCTTGCCTCATGGCCCGGCGCAACGGCGCGCTACCGGCCCGCTCGCAATGATGCGGCACGGGTTTCCGCAAGGGCGCGGAGATCCTCTCCTCCGAAAGTGCAAATCCGCTGCGGCCTTCCGCCGCCCGGCCGCGCTTTCCGACAGCCTTCGCCATCAGCAACGCATCGGAGCCACCATGCCCGCCGTTCCCCCCGTTCCGCCCTCCGAGGCCAGCCGCGCGCTGGGCCTCTCGACCTTCGCCTTCACCATCTGTTTCGCGGTCTGGACGATCTTCTCGATCATCGGCCTGCAGATCCGCGAGCAGCTTTCCCTGACCGAGACCCAGTTCGGCCTGCTGATCGGCCTGCCGATCCTGACCGGCTCGCTGGTGCGCATCGCGCTGGGCGTGCTGACCGACCGGCTGGGCGGGCGCCGCGTCTATACGCTGACCATGCTGGCCGCCGCCGGCGCGACCTTCCTGTTGTCCTGGGCCAGCACCTGGCCGCAGATGCTGCTGGCGGCGCTGGGCGTCGGGCTGGCCGGCGGCTCCTTCGCCGTGGGCGTCGCCTATGTTTCGCGCTTCTATGCCGAGGGGCGGCAGGGCACGGCGCTGGGCATCTTCGGCACCGGCAATGTCGGCGCCGCGGTGACCAAGTTCGCCGCGCCCTTCGTCATGCTGGCGCTGGGCTGGCAGGCGACCGCGCAGATCTGGGCCGGCGCGCTGGCGCTGACCGCCGTGCTGTTCTGGCTGCTGAGCAAGGACGACCCGGTCACCGCCGCCGGGCAAGGCCGCAAGACGTCGCTGCGCGCCGAGCTCGCGCCGCTGGGCCAGATGCGGGTCTGGCGCTTCTCGGCCTATTACTTCTTCAGCTTCGGCGGCTTCGTGGCGCTGGCGCTGTGGCTGCCGCATTACCTGACGCAGGTCTACGGCTTCGGTGTCGGGACCGCCGGCATGATCGGCGCGGCCTATTCCATCCCCGGCTCGATCTTCCGCGCCTGGGGCGGGGTGCTTTCCGACCGGATCGGCGCGCGGGCGGTGATGTATGCGACCTTCCTCGTCTCGCTGGCCGCGACGGCGATCCTGTCGATCCCGGCGGGCGTGCCGGTGCCGGTCTTCCTGGCGGTGATCTTCGTCCTGGGCTTCTTCATGAGCCTGGGCAAGGCCGCCGTCTACAAGCACATCCCCAGCTATTACCCCGGCCATGTCGGCGCGGTCGGCGGGCTCGTGGGCATGATCGGCGGCCTGGGCGGCTTTGCGCTGCCGCTGCTCTTCGGCTGGCTGCGCGACCAGACCGGGCTGTGGTCCAGCTGCTTCATGGCGCTGTTCCTGCTGGTCGGGCTCTGCGCGCTCTGGATGCACGCCTCGATCCGCCAGATGGGCCGCGCGCCCCTGCAAGCCGCCTGAGAAAGGAGTCACGCGATGAAGAAACTTGTCGTCATCGGCGCCGGCATGGCCTCGGGCCGCCTGCTGGAGCAGCTGTTCGAGGCCGCGCCCGGCGAATGGCATGTCACCCTGTTCAACGCCGAGCCGCGCGGCAACTACAACCGGCTGATGCTGTCGCCGGTCCTGTCGGGCGAAAAGACCTATGAGCAGATCGTCACCCACGACGCGGACTGGTATGCCGCCCATGGCGTCGATTGCCGCTTCGGCGAGCCGGTGGTGCGGATCGACCGCGCCAATCGCGCCGTCTATTCCAATTCGGGCGGTGCGCCCTATGACGCGCTGGTCATCGCCACCGGCTCGGCGCCCTTCATCATCCCGGTGCCGGGCAGCGACCTGCCGGGCGTGGTGACCTATCGCGACCTGGAAGACACCAATGCGATGATCGAGGCCGGTATCGCCGGCAAGGATGCCGTGGTGATCGGCGGCGGGCTGCTGGGCCTTGAGGCCGCGGCCGGCATGGCGGCGCGTGGGGCCAGCGTCACCGTCGTCCACCTGATGGGCCACCTGATGGAGCGGCAGCTGGACCCCGCCGCCGGCTACCTGCTGCAGCGCGATCTGGAGCGGCGCGGCATCAAGGTGCATTGCAAGGGCGCCACCAAGGCGATCCTGGGCCATGGCCGCGCCGAGGCGGTGCTGCTGGAAGACGGCACCGTCCATCCCGCCGACCTGGTCTGCATGGCCGTCGGCATCCGCCCCGAGGTGCGGCTGGCCAATGACGCGCATCTGGAGGTCGAGCGCGGCATCGTCGTCGACGACGCCCTGCGCACCAGCGACCCGCATATCTTCGCGCTTGGCGAATGCGTTGAGCATCGCGGCCAGGTCTTCGGCCTTGTCGCGCCGCTTTACGACCAAGCCAAGGTGCTGGCCCGGACCCTGCTGGGCGAGGAGGCCGCGTTCCGCCCGGTGCAAACCGCCACCAAGCTGAAGGTGACGGGCTGCGACCTCTACAGCGCCGGCGATTTCGCCGAAGGCGAGGGGCGCGAGGACATCGTGTTTCGCGACCCCGGCCGCGGCATCTACAAGCGGCTGGTGCTGGAGAACGACCGCATCATCGGCGTGGTCATGTATGGCGACACCGCCGACGGCAACTGGTTCTACGGGCTGATGAAGGACGAAACCGACATCGGCGAGATGCGCGACACGCTGATCTTCGGCCCGGCCTTCCAGGGGGGGACCGCGCTGGACCCTATGGCGGCCGTTGCAGCCTTGCCGCCTGAGGCGGAGATCTGCGGCTGCAACGGCGTCTGCAAGGGAACCATCGTCGCCGCGGTGCAGGGCGGCGCGCATACGCTCGATGCGGTGCGCGCCTGCACCAAGGCCTCGGGATCCTGCGGCACCTGCACCGGGCTGGTCGAGCAGGTGATGAAGCTGACCCTGGGCGACGGCTTCGTCGCGCCCGCGCCGGCGGGCATGTGCAAATGCACCGACCACAGCCACGAGGACGTGCGGCGGCTCATCAAGTCCATGGGGCTGAAGTCGATCCCGGCGGTGATGCAGGAACTGGGCTGGAAGACCGTGGGCGGTTGCCATTCCTGCCGCCCGGCGCTGAACTATTACCTGCTGGCCGAATACCCGCTGGACTATCAGGACGACCGCCAGTCGCGCTTCGTGAACGAAAGGAACCACGCCAATATCCAGAAGGACGGCACCTATTCCGTGGTGCCGCGCATGTGGGGCGGCGTCACCACCCCGCAGGAGCTGCGCGCCATCGCCGACGCGGCCGAGAAATATGCCGTTCCCATGGTCAAGGTCACCGGCGGCCAGCGCATCGACCTGCTGGGTGTCCGCAAGCAGGATCTGCCGCATATCTGGGCCGACCTGAACGCCGCCGGGCTGGTCTCGGGGCACGCCTATTCCAAGGGGCTGCGCACGGTAAAGACCTGCGTCGGCAGCGAGTTCTGCCGCTTCGGCACCCAGGATTCGACTGGCCTCGGCATCCGGCTGGAAAAGCTGCTCTGGGGGTCCTGGACGCCGCACAAGGTCAAGCTGGGTGTCTCGGGTTGCCCCAGGAACTGCGCCGAGGCGACCTGCAAGGATGTGGGCGTGATCTGCGTCGACAGCGGCTACCAGATCAGCGTCGCCGGTGCCGCCGGGATGGAGGTGAAGGAGACCGAACCCCTGGCCTCGACCCCCTGCGAGGACGAGGCGGTCGAGATCATCACCGCCTTCATCCAGCTTTACCGCGAGAACGCGCGCTATCTGGACCGGCCCTATAAATGGGTGGCCAAGGTCGGGCTCGACTGGGTGAAGGAACAGATCGCCGACCTGCTGACCCGCCGCGCGCTGGTCGAGCGGTTCGAGATCAGCCAGTCGGTCTATCGCCGCGACCCCTGGGCCGAACATTCCACCACCACCGAGACGCCCAGATGGGCGCCCCTTGCCGATCTGACCCTGGAGGCCGCGGAATGACCGTTTTCATCGATATCGGAGCTCTGGAGGACATTCCCCGGCAGGGCGCGCGGGTGATCCGCACCGCGCAGGGCTGCGTCGCGGTGTTCCGCACCCTGGACGACCGGGTCTTTGCGCTGGACGACCGCTGCCCGCACAAGGGCGGCCCGCTGTCCGAGGGCATCGTGCACGGCGATCGCGTCACCTGCCCGCTGCACAATTGGGTGTTCGACATGAACTCGGGCGCTGCGCAGGGCGCCGACGAGGGCGCGGTCCGCACCTGGCCCGTCCGCGTCGAACAGGGCCGCGTCCTGATCAGCGCCGAACTCGTCTCGCGCCCCCGCGCCGCCTGAAGGAGCACGCTCATGTCCTATGTCAATCCTGCCGATTTCGCGAAGAAGATGATCGATGCCGGCGAGGCCAAGGTCTTCATGTCCACCAAGGACACGCTGATCCGCGCCTATATGGCCGGGGCGATCCTGGCGCTGGCCGCCGCCTTCGCCGTGACCGTCACCGTGAACACCGGCGAGCCGCTGATCGGCGCGCTGCTGTTCCCGGTCGGTTTCTGCATGCTCTACCTGCTGGGCTTCGACCTGCTCACCGGGGTGTTCACGCTGGTGCCGCTGGCGCTGATCGACCGGCGGCCGGGGGTGACGGTCCAGGGCATGCTGCGCAACTGGGGCCTGGTCTTTGCCGGCAATTTCGCCGGCGCCTTCACCGTCGCGCTGTTCATGGCGATCATCGTCACCTTCGGCTTTTCCGAGGCGCCGAATGCGGTGGGCGAGAAGATCGGCCATATCGGCGAGGGGCGGACGCTCGGCTATGCCGCCCATGGCGCGGCGGGGATGCTGACGCTGTTCGTCCGCGCGGTCATGTGCAACTGGATGGTCTCGACCGGGGTGGTGGCGGCGATGATGTCCACCAGCGTCTCGGGCAAGGTCATCGCCATGTGGATGCCGATCCTGATCTTCTTCTACATGGGGTTCGAGCATTCCATCGTGAACATGTTCCTGTTCCCGGCCGGGCTTCTTCTGGGCGGGCAGTTCACCATCATGGACTATATGATCTGGAACGAGATCCCGACCGTGCTGGGCAACCTGGTCGGGGGGCTGACCTTTGTCGGCGCGATGATCTATGCCACGCATCACAAGACCTCGCCCCGGCGTGCGGCGGATACGCCCGCCGAAGCCCCCGCCGCCGTTCCTGCCGAGTGAGGGGCCCATGCAGACCATCCGCACCACCTGTCCCTATTGCGGCGTGGGCTGCGGCGTGCTGGCGACGCCCGACGGCAAGGGCGGGCTGGGCATCGCGGGCGACCCCGATCATCCGGCGAACCGGGGCCGGCTTTGCGTCAAGGGCTCGGCGCTTGGCGAGACGGTCGGCCATGCCGGTCGGCTGCTTACCCCGCGCATCCATGGCCGAGAGGCCGGCTGGGACGAGGCGCTGGACCTGGTCGCCCGCCGGTTTTCCGAAACCATCGCCGAGCACGGGCCGGATTCGGTCGGCTTCTACGTCTCGGGGCAGCTGCTGACCGAGGATTACTATGTCGCCAACAAGCTGATGAAGGGCTTCATCGGCTCGGCCAATATCGACACCAATTCGCGGCTTTGCATGGCCTCGGCCGTCGCGGGGCACCGGCGGGCCTTCGGCACCGACACGGTGCCGGGGCTCTACGAGGATCTGGAACTGGCCGATACGGTGGTGCTGGTCGGCTCGAATCTGGCCTGGTGCCATCCGGTGCTTTACCAGCGGCTGGCTGTGGCGCGCGAGGCGCGGGGCACGCGGGTCGTGGTGGTCGATCCGCGCCGCACCGCGACTTGCGACATTGCCGACCTGCATCTGCCGCTGGCGCCGGGTTCGGATGCGGCGCTGTTCAACCTGCTTCTGGCAGAAATCGGCAGAAACTCAGACCACTGCATGGATAACCTTGACGGTGTCGAGGATGCGCTGGCCGCTGCGCGCGCGACATCGCCCGCGGCAACCGGGCTGGCGCATAGCCAGCTGCGGCAGTTCTTCGACCTGTGGCTGCACAGCGACAAGGTGGTGACGGTCTGGTCGCAGGGCGTGAACCAGTCCGACAGCGGCACCGACAAGGTGAATGCGATCCTGAACTGCCATCTCGCCAGCGGCCGCATCGGCCGGCCCGGCATGGGGCCGTTCAGCGTCACCGGCCAGCCCAATGCCATGGGCGGGCGCGAGGTCGGCGGGCTGGCCAACATGCTGGCCTGCCATCTGGAGATCGAGAACCCCGCGCATCGCGAGGCCGTGCGCGCCTTCTGGAACGCTCCGCGCATGGCCGGGCGGCCCGGCCTCAAGGCCGTGGACATGTTCCGCGCCGTCGAGGACGGCCGGATCAAGGCGCTGTGGATCATCTGCACCAACCCGGCCGCGACCATGCCCGAGGCCGATCGCGTCGCCCGCGCCATCGCCGGCTGCGATTTCACCGTGGTCTCGGACATCATGGCGCGGACCGACACCGTGCGGCTGGCGCATGTGGCCCTGCCGGCGACCGGCTGGGGCGAAAAGGACGGCACGGTGACGAATTCCGAACGCCGCATCAGCCGCCAGCGCCGGACGCTGGCCCCGGCCGGGCAGGCGCGCGACGACTGGCGCATCCTGGCCGAGGTCGGGCGCCGCATGGGCTGGGCCGAGGCTTTCGGCTGGACCAGCCCTGCGCAGGTCTTTGCCGAACACGCGGCGCTGTCCGGCGTCGCAGGCAGCCTGGGCAGCGATTTCGACATCTCGGCCCATGCCGGCATCACCCAGGCGGAATATGACGCGCTGCAACCCTTCCTGTGGCCGCAATCGGCGGGCAGGCAGGGCGGGCGGTTCTTTGGCGACGGGCGGTTTCATACGCCCTCGGGCCGGGGGCGGATGGTCGCGGTCACGCCGCGCACGCCGCAGCCGGTCGGCGGGGATCATCCGTTCCGGCTGAACACCGGCCGGGTGCGCGACCATTGGCACAGCATGACCCGCACCGGCCTGTCGCCGCGCCTGTCCCGCCACCTGGCCGAGCCCTTCCTGGAACTGCACCCAAGCGACGCGGCCCGGCTGGGTCTGGCACCCGCGAGTCTGGCCGAGGTCGAAAGCCCGCAGGGCCGGGCCGTGCTGCGGGTGCTGGTGACCGACCGGGTGGCACCGGGCCATCCCTTCGCCCCGATGCACTGGACGGGAGAGACCGCGGCCTCGGGCCGGGTCGATGCGCTGGTGCCGGGGCTGACCGATCCGGTCTCGGGCCAGCCGGCGCTGAAATCGGCACCGGTGGCGATCCGGCCCTTTGCCGCGCGCTGGTTCGGCTTTGCCGTCTCGGCGGGTGCGATCCGGCCGGATTGCGCCTATTGGGCGCGGGCGACGCTGCCGCGCGGCGAGCAGGCCGAACTGGCCGGGCTGGAGGTGCCGCAGGACTGGACTGCCCATGCCCGCGCGCTGTTCGGCCTTTCGGACGAGCCGCTGGTCCTGCACGACCGCGCCCGCGGACAGGTTCGGCTGGCCTTCCTGCGCAAGGGCCGGCTGCAGGCGGCGCTGTTCGTGGCGCCCGGGCCGGTGGGCCTGTCGCGCAGCCATGTCGCGGCGCTGCTGGGCGAGGAGGGCGCGGGGGCGCTGGCCGGGCGTCCCGGCGCCGATCGACCGGACGAGGGCGCGCTGGTCTGCGCCTGTTTCGGCATCGGCGTGAACAGCATCGTGCAGGCCATCGCCAGCCAGCGCCTGACCTCGGTCGAGGCGGTGGGGCAGGCGCTGCGGGCGGGCACCAATTGCGGCTCGTGCCGGCCCGAGATCCGGGCGCTGCTGGACGCAGGCACCGCCTGCCGCGCAGCGGCCGAGTAAGGCCCTAGGCGCCGTCGCCGGCAAAGACCATGGCGCTGCCGGGCAGGGCGGCCAGCCGGATCATGCTGCCGGGCGCGGGCAGGACCAGCCCGGGAATGCGGGATTTCATCGCCGCCCCGCCGGGCTCCAGCCGGGTCTCGATCAGGCTTTCGCGGCCCAGATAGCGAGCGCGCTCGACCCGCGCTGGGGTGCCGCCGGTCTCGGCCGGGACCAGGTGCTGCGGGCGGATGACGACCTCGGCCCGGCTGCCTTCGGCAAGGCCGGGGGCAGGAAAGCTGCCCAGCACGGTCTGCACCCGGCCGCCCGCCACCCGACCCGAGACGATGTTCAGGTCCGAGAAAAATGCCGCCACGCCGCGATCCGCCGGGCGGTCGTAAAGCTCGTCCGGGCGGCCTTCCTGGATCAGCCGGCCCCGGCGCATGACCGCGATGCGATGGCCCATCAGCATCGCCTCCTCGGGGTCGTGGGTGACCATCAGCACCGTGGTCTCGGTCTCGCGCAGCAGGTCAAGCGCCGCGTCGCGCACCCCGTCGCGCAGCCGGTGGTCGAGGCTCGAGAAAGGCTCGTCCATCAGCATCAGGCAGGGGCGCGGCGCCAGGGCCCGGATCAGCGCGACGCGCTGCTGCTCGCCGCCCGAAAGCTCGTGCGGGTATTTCGCGGCATGGCCGGACAGGCCGACCCGCTCCAGCAGTTCCCCGATTCGGGTGCGGTTCTGCCGGGCCGGGCCCTGCAGGCCGAAACCGACATTGGCCGCCACGTCCAGATGCGGGAACAGCGCGAAATCCTGGAACACCAGCCCCACCGGGCGCCGCTCGGGCGGCAGGAAGGCGCCGGCATCGGACATGGCCTGGCCGCCGATGCGGACGGCGCCGGAATCGGGCCGCTCGATGCCGGCGATCATCCTCAGCGTGGTGGACTTGCCGCAGCCCGAAGGGCCGAGCAGGCAGGTCACCTCGCCCCGTGCCACGCGGAAGCCGACATCCTCGACCGCCGAGACCGGGCCGAAGCGGCGGCACAGCGCCTCGACCTCCAGCATAGGCCGGAATGGCGCGGCATCAGGCGCGTCGTCCCGCGCGTCCATCTGGCTGGCCCAGGGGGGAGGGCTGGCGAATTGGTTCATCGGCATCCCTTCGTCTGGCGACCGTAACCGGATGATCTTTGTTTACTTTGCTAATTAGTTTAGTAAACATGTCGAGAAATCGCAAGGAGGACAGGCTGATGCGTGTTGGACTATCTGGACTGATCGGTGCCGTGCTGGCTGCGCAGGCGGTTGCCGCAAGCGCCCAGGAGCTGAATCTTTACACCACGCGCGAGCCGAATCTGATCGAGCCGCTGCTGGCCTCTTTCAGCGAATCGACCGGGGTGAAGGTGAACACCATCTTCCTCAAGGACGGGCTGGCCGAGCGGGTCGAGCAGGAGGGCGAGGCTTCGCCCGCCGACGTGCTGATGACCGTGGACATCGGCAACCTGGTCGATCTGGTCGATCGCGGCCTGACCCAGCCGGTCGAATCCGAGGCGCTGGCGGCCGCCATCCCCGAGAACCTGCGCGACAAGGACGGCAACTGGTTCGCGCTGTCGCAGCGGGCGCGGGTGCTTTACGCCGACAAGGACCTGGACCTGTCCAGCTTCACCTACGAGGATCTCGCCAAGCCGGAATGGCAGGGCAAGGTCTGCATTCGCTCGGGTCAGCATCCCTATAACGTGGCGCTGACCGCCTCCTATATCGTGCATCACGGCGAAGAGGCCGCGAAGACCTGGCTGGAGGGCGTCAAGGCGAACCTGGCCCGCACTGCCGGCGGCGGCGACCGCGACGTGGCCCGCGACATCATGGGCGGCATCTGCGAGATCGGCATCGCCAATTCCTATTATGTCGGCCTGATGCGCAGCGGCGCCGGCGGCCCCGAGCAGGAGGAATGGGTCAAGGCGATCAAGGTCGTCCTGCCGACCTTCGAGGGCGGCGGCACCCAGGTGAACGTCTCGGGGGCGGCGGTGGCCAAGCACGCGCCGAACAAGGACCAGGCGGTGCAGCTGCTGGAATACCTGGTTTCGGACGAGGCGCAGAAAATCTATGCCGAGGCGAATTTCGAATATCCGGTCAAGCCCGGCGTCGCGGTCAGCCCGGTGATCGAGGATATTGCCGATCTCAATGCCGACGGCACCGACCTGACCGAGATCGCCCGCCAGCGCAAGACGGCGAGCGAGCTGGCCGAGGCGGTGGGCTTCGACAACTGATCCCGTCGCTGAACCTGTGGCCGGCGCAGGCCCCATGACCCCGGAACTGGCACGAAGCTTCCGCCTCCGCGCGGGGGGTGGCTGGCAGGCGGCAGCTCTGGCTGTCGCCGTGCTGGTTCTGCTGCCGGTGCTGGCGCTGGGGCTGTTCGCGCTTCGGGGCAGTCCGGGGCTCTGGGCGCATCTGGTCAGCAACGTGCTGCCGGTCGCGGCGCGGCAGACGGTGATCCTGCTTCTGGGCGTCGGCTTCATCGTCGCGACGCTGGGCACGGTGACGGCCTGGCTGGTCGCGGCCTGCGACTTTCCCGGGCGGCGCATCTTCGGCTGGGCGCTGCTGCTGCCCTTGGCGGTGCCGACCTATATCGTCGCCTATGCCTATCTGGACCTTCTGCATCCGGTCGGCCCGGTGCAGGGCGCGATCCGCGGCTGGCTGGGCTATTCCAGCCCGCGCGAGTTCCGCCTGCCCGACATCCGCTCGATGCCGGGCTGCATCCTGCTGCTGGGGCTGGTGCTTTACCCCTATGTCTACCTGCCGGTGCGGGCGCTGTTCGCCATGCAGGCCGGCAACCTGCTGGATGCGGGCCGCACGCTGGGGGCGGGGCCGGTCGCCACCTTCCTGCGCGTGGCGATTCCGCTGGCCCGGCCCGCCGTCGCCATCGGCACGGCGCTGGCGCTGATGGAGGCGATGAACGATATCGGCGCGGCCGAGTTCCTGGGCGTGCGCACGCTGACCGTCTCGGTCTATTCGACCTGGATCAACCGCTCGGACCTGCCGGGGGCGGCGCAGATCGCGCTGGCGATGCTGGCCATCACCATGGCGCTGGTCATGCTGGAGCGGCGCGGCCGCAAGCGCCAGCGTTACGCGGCCGGCGCGCAGCCCCTGCGGCGCACGCGCCTGCGTGGCTGGCGTGCCTGGGGTGCGACGCTGGTCTGCGCGCTGCCGGTCGCCTTCGGCTTCGCGGCGCCGGCCTGGTATCTGGTCGGTGCGGCCTGGGCGCGATACCGCTTCGCCGGGCTGTCACCGCGCATCCTCGAGGAGGCCGGCAACACCGCCTTCTTCGCCGCGCTGGCGACGCTGGTCGCGCTGCTCTTGGGGCTGGTGGTAACCGGCGCGGCGCGGATGCGGCCCGGACGGCTGACCCAGACCATGGCGCGTCTTTCGACGCTGGGCTATGCGGTGCCGGGCACCATCCTGGCCATCGGGCTTCTGCCGGTGATCGCGCTGGCCGACCGCCAGATCGCCGCCGCCTCGCAGGCGCTGCTGGGCGTGGGGCCGGGGCTTTTGCTGCTCGGCTCGGGGGCGGCGCTGATCTATGCCTATGTCGCGCGCTTCCTTGCCATCGCCACCGGCGGCATCGAGGCGGGGCTGAGCCGGGTGCCGCGCTCGCTCGACCATGTGGCGCGGACGCTGGGCCGCAGCCCCGGCCAGGTGTTCCGCGAGGTGCATGTGCCGATCTCGCGACCGGCGCTGGCGGCCTCGGGACTGCTGATCTTTGTCGATTGCGTCAAGGAACTGCCCGCCACGCTGCTGCTGCGGCCGCTGAACTTCGAGACCCTCTCGACGCATCTTTACGGCGAGGCGGCGCGCGGCACCTACGAGGACGCCGCCATCGCCGCGCTGATCATCGTGGCCATCGGCATCCTGCCGGTCATGGTGCTGGCGCGGACGATCCGGCGATGACTGCGGCAGATTGTCCCTTTCGCGCGGCGCGGATTTCTGACAGGGCTGCGCGCATGCAGGTTCGGGGCGCATATCGTGATGCAGGGCTGACGCGCGGCGCACGGCTGTTCCGCTGGCTGGCGGTGCTGCCCTTCCTGCTGTTCTCGCTGATCCTGCCCGGCACCATGGTCGCCCGCGACGCGCAGGGCAGCATCACCGTGGTGCTCTGCTCGGGCGAGGGGCCGGTCGAGATGGCCGTGGCCGCCGATGGCAGCCTGGTCCCGGCCGGCAAGGCCTCGCATGGCGATCCGCATGGCTGCGACTGGGCACCGCATGGCCAGCCGCTTCTGGAGGGCGCCATGCAGGCGGCGCCGACGCCGCTGTTGCAGGCGCTGCGCATGGCGCGGGCGCTGGACCGGCCCGGCCCGCCGCATCGCGTCGAGATGCTGGCCCCCTTCGCGCGGGGACCGCCGGCACGCGTCTGATCCGAGCTTTCCGATCCGCGCGGCCACGGGCTGGCGGTTCACGCCCTTATTCAGACGAGAACGATCATGAAGAACCCTGTCTTTGGCGCATTCTGCGCCTCGGCGCTGGCCCTTGCCGCCGCGCCCGCCCTTGCCCATGCCACGCTGGAGCAGTCCGAGGCCCGCGCCGGCGCCGCCTATCGCGCGGTGATCCGCATCGGCCATGGCTGCGACGGCCAGGCGACCAACACCCTGCGCGTGCAGCTGCCCGAGGGCTTCTACAATGCCAAGCCCATGCCCAAGGCCGGCTGGACGCTGGAAACGGTCAAGGGCCCCTATGCCCAGCCCTTCGACAATCACGGCACGCCGATGACCGAGGGCACGCGAGAGGTGGTCTGGTCCGGCGGCGATCTGCAGGACGACTGGTATGACGAATTCGTCATCCGCGGCACGGTCGGCGCCGATGTGACGCCGGGCACGGTGCTGTATTTCTCGACCGTGCAGGAATGCGCGGACGGCAAGGAGGAATGGATCGACGTCACCGGCAGCAAGGAAGTCCCGAACCCCGCCCCGGGCGTGACGGTCACGGCGGGCAAGGCCGGGCATGGCCATGGCCACGGCCACGGCGACCATGCGAAGGCCGGGCCGATCACGCTGGGCGACCTGACGCTGAGCGGGCCCTTCACCCGCGCCACGCCCCCCGGTGCCCCGGTGGCGGGCGGCTTCCTGACCGTCGCCAATGCCGGCGCGGACGACCGGCTGGTCTCGGCCAGCGTCGATTTCGCCGGCCGGGCCGAGATCCACGAGATGGCGATGGAGGGCGACGTCATGAAGATGCGCCAGCTTGCCGAGGGCCTGCCGATCCCGGCCGGGGCGACGGTTGAACTGAAGCCCGGCGGCTATCACCTGATGTTCATGGAGCTGAAGCAGCCGCTGGTCGAGGGCGAGACCGTGAATGTCACGCTACATTTCGAGAAGGCCGGCGAGGTCGAGGTGCCGATGACGGTCGGGCCGATGAATGCCGGCAAGCACGGCGGAAAGGATGGTGGACATGGCGGACATTAAGCGGGGCTCGGGGTTGCGTCCCTTGCGCTATGCGCTCTGGGCGCTGGTGGTGCTGGCGCTGGCCGGGCTGGGCTGGTTCCAGTTCGTCGCGCCCCGTGCGGGCTCGGGCTCGCTAAGCGATGCCGGCACCGCCTCGCTGGGTCGGGGCGATTACCGCCTCGCCGCCACGGACGGCACGGAATTCACCCAGGCGACGCTGCAGGGCCAGCCCTCGGCGGTGTTCTTCGGCTTCACCCATTGCCCGGACGTCTGCCCGACCACGCTGGGCGACGTCGCGAGCTGGCAGGAGGAGCTGGGCGAGGCCGGCAAGGATCTGCGGGTATTCTTCGTCACCGTCGATCCCGAGCGCGATACGGTCGAGGCGTTGCGCGAATATGTCTCGTGGGTGCCGGGCGTGGTCGGCGTCTCGGGCGCGCCGGAAGAGGTCGCCAAGGCGGTCAAGGCCTTCCGCATCTATGCCCGCAAATCGCCGCAAGAGGGCGGGGATTACAGCATGGATCATTCCTCGACCTTGCTGCTGTTCGACCGCGACGGCGATTATGCCGGGCTGATCGGCTATCAGGAGGACCGCGAGCGGGCCATGGCCAGCCTGCGGCGCCTGCTGGAAAGCTGACGCGCGCGGCGCCGGCCTGCCCGGCGCCGAGGATCCCCGGGGCGGTGCCGCTTCCATGCGGCCTGCCCTAAATCGCTTCTTCTGATATCCGAAATGTTTTGGAACGCACCGATGCGGCCGGTTTGACGAAGCGCCGATTCGCGCCACGAAAGCGACCCGGCATCCGAAACGATCAGGGTGATGTTAGCGCATGACATAAGGGTGTGCATTCCCGGCCCGCCAATCTTGCCCCGCCTTAGCGAATTTTCCCCGGGAATCGATGGTTTTTTGCCGCTCTTTCGCGATTCTCCGCCCGCTTCTGCTCGCGTGCCGGCGGAATTCTTGACCGGAACAGCGCAATGCGCTAAAAGTTACCGAAAGGTTTCGGATCGTATTTGAGAAAGGCGCGCAGGCGCCCGGATTGCAAGCTGGTGCTGGGGAGGCACCTTGAAAAAGGGGAGGAATTCATGGGGAAATTCAGCCGGGACGCGCTGCGTCCGGTGGTATTGGCCGCGCTGATGGGCGGCATCGCGCTGCCCGCCGCGGCGGACGAGCTCTTCTATGTCGCGGGCGGCGTCGGCAAGCAGGCCCAGCACTTCAAGGAGCTTGTGAAGCCCTGGGAGGAGCGCAGCGGCCATACCGTGACGCTGGTGCCGATGCCGCAGTCCAGCTCGGACCAGTTCGCGCAATACCGGTTGTGGCTGGCGGCGGGCACCAAGGACGTTGACCTGTATCAGACGGACGTGATCTGGGCGCCGCAGCTTTCCGAATATTTCGTCGATCTGTCCGAGGCGGCCAAGGACATCGTCGGCGAACATTTCCCCTCGGTCATCGAAAGCCAGACCACCGACGGCAAGCTGGTGGCGCTGCCGCTTTATACCGATGCCCCGGCGCTTTACTACCGCGCGGACCTGCTGGAGAAATACGGCAAGGAGGTGCCCGGCACCTGGGCCGAGCTGACCGAAACCGCCAGGCTGATCCAGGACGGCGAGCGGGCCGCGGGGCAGGGCGACCTGTGGGGCTTCGTCTGGCAGGGCAATGCCTATGAGGGGCTGACCTGCAACGCGCTGGAATGGGTGAAGTCCTTTGGCGGCGGCCAGATCGTCGAGTCGGACGGCACCGTCTCGATCAACAACCCGCAGGCGGTGGCGGCGCTGGAACTGGCGGCCAGCTGGATCGGCACCATCAGCCCGCGCGGCGTGCTGGCGCACAAGGAAGAAGAGGCGCGCGGCGTCTGGCAGACCGGCAACGCCGTTTTCATGCGCAACTGGCCCTATGCCTTCGCGCTGAGCGCGGGCGCGGACAGCGCGGTCAAGGGCAAGTTCGACGTGGCGCCGCTGCCGGCGGGCTCGGAGGAGACCGGATCGGCCTCGACGCTGGGCGGCTGGAACGTCGCGGTGTCGAAATTCTCGACCAAGCAGGAGGCGGCGGTCGATCTGGCGCTCTATCTCGCCTCGGCCGAGGCGCAGAAGCGCCGCGCGCTGCTGGACGGCAACCTGCCGACCGTGGTCGCGCTCTACGACGACCCCGAAATCGCCGAGGCGGTGCCGCTGATCCCGCGCTGGAAAGAGGTCTTCGCCAATGCCGTGCCGCGCCCCTCGGGGCCGGTCAAGAGCAAGTATAACGAGGTCTCGTCGAAATTCTGGTCGGCCGTGCATGACACGCTGTCGGGCAAGGGCACGGCGGCCGAGAACCTGGAACTGCTGGAGCTGGATCTGACCGATCTGCAAGGCTCGGGCTGGTAAGGCGCGTTGCGGGGGCTGGCGGGTTCGCGCCGGCCCCGACCGGCCCCTGCGGCCGATGAGGAGTTTCCCCATGACTGACCCCATCGCGGGCCGCCCCGGCGGTCCCAGCCTGCGGCAGCGTCGGCAAAGGGCGGCCTTCTGGTTCCTGGCCCCCATGCTTTTCGCGCTGCTCTGCGTCGCGGCCTGGCCGCTGGCGCGCACCATCTGGTTCTCGTTCACCAACACCACGCTGTCGAACCTTTACGGCGGCGAGTGGGTCGGTTTCGACAATTACCTGTCGATGCGCACGCTGTCCTCGGGGCGGGTGGTCTGGCGCGGCACGCTGGTCGATCCGGCCTGGTGGAACGCGGTCTGGAACACCGTCCGCTTCTCGCTGATCTCGGTCGGGTTCGAGACGGTTCTGGGCCTGATCGTGGCGCTGGTGCTGAATGCCGAGTTCAAGGGCCGCGCCCTGGTGCGCGCCGCCATCCTGATCCCCTGGGCGATCCCGACCATCGTCTCGGCCAAGATGTGGGCCTGGATGCTGAACGACCAGTTCGGGATCCTGAACGACATCCTGCTGCGGCTGGGGCTGATCGGCGAAAAGATCGCCTGGACCGCCAGCACCGAGACCGCGATGACCGCCGTGCTGATCGTCGATATCTGGAAGACCACGCCCTTCATGGCGCTGCTGATCCTGGCCGGCTTGCAGATGGTGCCGCGCGACATCTACGAGGCGGCGCGGATCGACGGCATCCATCCGGTCAAGGTGTTCTTCCGCGTCACCCTGCCGCTGATCAAGCCGGCGCTGATGGTGGCGGTGATCTTCCGCATGCTGGACGCGCTGCGCATCTTCGACCTGATCTATGTGCTGACGCCGAACAGCTCGGCCACCAAGACCATGTCGGTCATCAGCCGCGAGAACATGATCGACTTCGACAAGTTCGCCTATGGCGCGGCGCAATCGACGCTGCTCTTCGCGATCATCGCCGTCTTCGTCAGCGCCTATATCTGGCTCGGCCGCGTGGACCTGGGCGGGGAGGGCTCGAAATGACCCGTCACAAGCTGCTGAAACGGATCGGCTTTTACGCGCTGGTCGTGGTGATCGTCGTCTTTTCGGTCTTTCCCTTCTACTATGCCGTCGTGACCAGCTTCGCCTCGGGGACGGCGCTGTTTCGGGTGAACTACCTGCCCTCGGGGTTCGACCTGCGCAACTATCAGGCGGTGCTGGGGTCGAGAAACTTCCTTTATTCCATCGGCAACTCGCTGATCATCGCGACGCTGACGGTCGGGTTGTCGCTGTTCCTGGGCGTCACCGCCTCATACGCGCTGGCGCGGGTGCGGTTCCGGGGGCGGGGACTGCTGCTGATGACCATCCTGGCCGTGTCGATGTTCCCGCAGATCGCGGTGCTGGCCGGGCTGTTCGAGCTGGTGCGCTTTCTGGGCATCTTCAACACCCATTGGGCGATGATCCTGTCCTATACGATCTTCACGCTGCCCTTCACCGTCTGGGTGCTGACGACCTTCATGCGCGACCTGCCGGTCGAGATCGAGGAGGCGGCGATCGTCGACGGCGCCAGCCCCTGGATCATCATCACCCGCGTCTTCCTGCCGCTCTTGTGGCCGGCGATGGTGACCACCGGGCTTCTGGCCTTCATCGGCGCCTGGAACGAGTTCCTGTTCGCGCTGACCTTCACCAGCACCGAAAGCATGCGCACCGTGCCGGTGGCCATCGGCCTGCTCTCGGGCGCCTCCGAGCAGGAGATCCCCTGGGGTCCGATCATGGCCGCCTCGGTCATCGTGACGGTGCCGCTGATCGTCCTCGTCCTCATTTTCCAGCGCAAGATCGTGGCGGGCCTGACCGCCGGCGGCGTGAAAGGTTGAACCATGGCCAAGATCGAGTTGAAGAACGTCACCAAATCCTATGGCGGCTTGCAGGTCATCAAGGGCATCGACCTGGAGATCCGCAAGGGCGAGTTCATGGTCTTCGTCGGCCCGTCCGGCTGCGGCAAGTCCACGCTGCTGCGGCTGGTCTCGGGGCTGGAGGAGATCACCAGCGGCGACATGCTGTTCGACGGGCAGCGGGTGAACGACCTGGTGCCCTCGGATCGCGGCATCGCCATGGTGTTCCAGAGCTATGCGCTTTACCCGCACATGAAGGTCTATGACAACATGGCTTTCGGCATGAAGCTGGCCAAGGCCGGCAAGGCCGAGATCGACCGCCGCGTGCGCGAGGCGGCGCGGCTCTTGCAGATCGAGCATCTGCTGGACCGGCTGCCCAAGCAGCTGTCCGGCGGCCAGCGCCAGCGCGTCGCCATCGGCCGCGCCATCGTCCGCGACCCGCGCGTGTTCCTGTTCGACGAGCCGCTGTCGAACCTCGACGCGGCGCTGCGGGTGCAGACGCGGCTGGAGATCGCCCGGCTGCATCACGGCATGGAGGACGTGACGATGATCTACGTCACCCATGACCAGGTCGAGGCGATGACGCTGGCCGACCGCATCGCCGTGCTGCGCGACGGCAGGCTGGAGCAGGTCGGCACGCCGGCCGAGCTTTACGAGCGGCCGAACTCCACCTTCGTCGCCGGCTTCATCGGCAGTCCCAGGATGAACTTCCTGACCGACGGTTTCGCGCATGCGCATGACTGCGCCACCCTGGGCATCCGCCCCGAGCATATCGACATCGTCGAGGCCGGCCCCTGGTCGGGCGAGGTCGTTCATGCCGAGGATCTGGGCGCCGACCATTACCTTTTCGTCGAGATCGGCGCGGCCGAGCCCCTGGTCGTGCGCCAGCCCGGCAAGCTGGCCCGGCCGCTGGGCACGCGGCTGAGCCTGGCGCCGCGCTTGGGCCACCTGCACCGTTTCGACGCCAACGACGCGCCGATCCGCTGAATCCACCACCGCTCCCGCAGGGGAGCAACAAGGAGCGATGAATGACCATCCGAGTCACTGTCTGGGGCGAGAACGTCCACGAGCAGAAGAACAAGACCGTCGCGGGAATCTACCCGGACGGCATGCACAACACCATCGCCGGGGCGCTGAACCGTGACGCCGGCATCGCGGCCGGCAGCGTGACCCTGCAGGACCCCGATCATGGGCTGACGGCCGAGAGGCTGGCCGAAACCGACGTGCTGATCTGGTGGGGCCATTGCGCCCATGGCGAGGTGCAGGACGCGGTGGTCGAGCGCGTGGCCGAGGCGGTCTGGTCCGGCATGGGCATGATCTTCCTGCATTCGGCGCATTTCTCGAAACCCTTCAAGCGGCTGATGGGCACGCCCTGCAACCTGACCTGGCGCGAGGCGGGCGAACGCGAGCGGCTTTGGCTGACCTCGCGCAACCATCCCATCGCCGCCGGCCTGCCCGATCATTTCGAGCTGGAGCACGAGGAGATGTATGGCGAGCCCTTCGGCGTGCCCGAGCCGCTGGAGACCGTCTTCGTCAGCTGGTTCGCGGGCGGCGAGGTGTTCCGCTCGGGCCTGACCTACAAGCGCGGGGCCGGGAACGTGTTCTATTTCCGCCCTGGGCACGAAACCTATCCGACCTATCACGACGCCAATGTGCAGCGGGTGATCCTGAACGCGGTGAAATGGGCGCATAACCCGGCCGCGCGGCTGGCCGAGCCGACCGTCGCGCCCAATGTCCCGGTCGAACGGGCGCTGGAGCCGATCGAGGAACGCGGTCCCAGGCTGCACGCCGCCGGCGAGGAGGGCTATCGCTGATGGTCCGGCTTCTCGTCATCGGCACCGGCGGCATGGCGGCGAACCATGCCCGCGCCTTCGCCGCCATTCCCGGCGTCGAGCTGGTGGGCGGCGTGGACCCGCGGCCCGAGCCGCTGGCCGCCTTCAACGCCGAGCATGGCATTCCGCGCGGCTTTGCCAGCCTGGACGAGGCGCTGGCCTGGGGCGCGTTCGACGCAGCGACCAACGTGACGCCGGATGCTGCGCATTATCCGACCACCATGCCGCTTCTGGCGGCGGGCAAGCATGTGCTGTGCGAAAAGCCGCTGGCCACCAATGCCGCGGATGCGGAAGCGATGGCCGATGCGGCGGCGCGGGCCGGGGTGGTGAGCATGGTCAATCTCAGCTATCGCGACGTGCCGGCGCTGCAAAAGGCCGCGGCCATGGTCCGCGCGGGCGAGATCGGCGCGGTGCGGCATTTCGAGGCGAGCTACCTGCAAAGCTGGCTGACGCAGCCCAGCTGGGGCGACTGGCGGACCGACCCGAAATGGCTGTGGCGGGTTTCAACCGCGCATGGCTCCAAGGGGGTGCTGGGCGATGTGGGCATCCATATCCTCGATTTCGCCACCTTCATCGCCGGGCAGGACGCGGCGCAGGTTTCCTGCCTGCTCAAGACCTTCGACAAGGCGCCGGAGGGGCGGATCGGGGACTATGTGCTGGACGCCAATGACAGCGCCACCATGCAGATCGTGCTGGAGAACGGCGCGCTGGGGACGGTGGCGGCGACGCGCTTCGCCACCGGGCACCTGAACGACCTGCGGCTGCGGATCTACGGCGACCGGGGCGGGCTGGAGGTCTGCTTCGAGAACCGCGTCAGCCGGCTGCGCGCCTGCCTGTCGCCGGACCTGGAGATCGCCGCCTGGCACGAGGTCGACTGCCCGCCGGTGCCGACGATCTACCAGCGCTTTATCGCTGCGATCCGGGGCGAGGGCGCGGCCGATCCCGATTTCGCCCGCGGCGCCGCGCTGCAACGCCTGTTGGACCGGGCCGAGGAATCCTCGGTCGAGGCCGGGCTCAGCCTCGCCGTCTAGGCGCAACCGATCCGGCGGCGGCCCTCTCCTCCCTGCCGCCGCCGGACACCTTGCAAGGAGCATGGCATGACCCAGACCGTTCCCGCGCAGGCCCGCCGCGCCCCCCGTATCCGCCTTGGGATGGTCGGTGGGGGGCAGGGCGCCTTCATCGGCGCGGTGCACCGCATCGCCGCCCGCATCGACGACCGGTATGAGTTGGTCGCGGGCTGTTTCTCCTCGACGCCGGAAAAAAGCGCGGCCTCGGCGGCGGAGCTGGGCGTGGGCCGCGCCTATGGCGATTTCGCGCAGATGGCGATGCGCGAGGCGCGGCGCAAGGACGGGGTCGAGGCGGTGGCCATCGTCACCCCGAACCACCTGCACGCCCCCGTCGCCCGCGCCTTCCTGAAGCGCGGCATCCATGTCATCTGCGACAAGCCCCTGACCGCGTCCCTGCCCGAGGCGCGCAAGCTGGCCAAGGCGGCCGAAGGCTCGGATGCGCTGTTCGTGCTGACGCACAACTATACCGGCTATCCGATGGTGCGGCAGGCCCGCGCCATGACCCTTGCGGGTGAGCTGGGCGAGATCCGGCTGGTGCAGGTCGAATACGCGCAGGACTGGCTGGCCGAGCCCATCGAGCAGGCGGGCAACAAGCAGGCCGGCTGGCGCACCGACCCGGCGCAATCCGGCGCGGGCGGGGCCATCGGCGACATCGGCACCCATGCCTTCAACCTGGCCGGCTTCGTGACCGGGCTGGAACTGGAGGCGCTGGCCGCCGATCTGCACAGCTTCGTGCCGGGCCGGGCGGTCGACGACAACGGCCATGTGCTCTTGCGCTACCAAGGCGGGGCGCGCGGGATGCTGTGGTGTTCGCAGGTCGCCTCGGGCTGCGAGAACGCGCTGCGGCTGCGGGTCTATGGCACACGCGCCGGTATCGAATGGGCGCAGGAGGAGCCGAATGCCCTGTGGGTCACGCCGCTGGGCCGGCCGCGCTATCGGCTGTCGCGCGGCGGCGCCGGCACGGGGCTTGAAGCCGCGCGCCTGACCCGCATTCCCGCCGGCCACCCCGAGGGCTATCTGGAGGGTTTCGCGAATATCTATGCCGAGGCGGCGCGTGCCATCCTTGCCCGTCGCGAGGGCAGGGCGCCCGACCCGGCGGTGACGTTTCCCGGCATCCGCGAGGGGTTGGAGGGCGTGGCCTTCGTCGATGCCTGCCTGCGCTCCGGCAAGCGCAACGGCGCCTGGGTGGCGCTGGCGCTCTAGCCCGGAACCCCCGCCTTCCGCCGCATTGTCGCGCCGCTCCCATCGCGGCCATTGTTCCCGCCGTCCCGCCTATGCTACCTCGCGCCCCGAGAATGGAGGCGCGCGTGATCCTTTGCGAATTCGGTCCTGACGGCGGGCCGGTCCTGTTCCGGGACCCGCGGGAATTGCTGGTGGTGACCCGCCCCGAGGATGTGGCCTCCGCCCTCGACCATCTCGAGGCCCGGCGCCGGCAGGGGGCCTGGATCGCGGGCTACCTGTCCTATGAGCTGGGCTATGCGCTGGAGCCGGTGCTGGCCCGCGACATGCCGGCGGACCGGCGCACGCCGCTCATGGCTTTCGCCGTCCATGACGCGCCCGAACCTGCGCCGCCGCCGCCGGCGGGGGACGCGGCCCGGCTGGCGCCGTTGAAGCCCATAATCTCGCAGCAGGATTACGCGGCCGCCTTTGCCCGCACCCGCGGCTATATCGCGGCCGGCGACTGCTACCAGATCAACCTGACCTTTCCCATCGGCTCGCGCCTGGTCTCCGGCTCGGCGCTGCAGCTTTACGCCGCGCTGGCCGCGCGCCAGCCGGTCGGATTCGGCGCCTATGCCGATCTGGGACAGGGGCCGGTGGTGGTCTCGCGCTCGCCCGAGCTGTTCTTCCGCCTCGATGCGCAGGGCCGGATCGAGGCGCGGCCGATGAAGGGCACCGCGCCGCGCGACCCCGATCCGGCGCGCGACGCGGCCTTGGCGGCGGCGCTGGCGGCATCGGAAAAGAACCGGGCCGAGAACCTGATGATCGTGGACCTGCTGCGCAACGACATCGCCCGCATCTCGCGCCTGGGCTCGGTGCGGGTGCCCGAGCTTTTCGCCGTGGACAGCTTCGCCACCGTCCACCAGATGAGCTCGCGCGTGGTCGGTCAGCTTGCGCAGCCGGCCGAGCTGGGCGCGATGCTGCGGGCGCTGTTTCCCTGCGGCTCGATCACCGGCGCGCCCAAGATCCGCGCCATGCAGATCATCCGCGAGGTCGAGCCGTTCCCGCGCGGGGTCTATTGCGGCGCCATCGGCTGGATGGCCCCGGACGGGGCGGCCTGCTTCTCGGTGGCGATCCGCACGCTGTCGGTCTGGCCGGATGGCGAGGTCACGCTGAATGTCGGCGGCGGCGTGGTGCAGGATTCGACCGCGGAAGGCGAATGGGAGGAGGCGCTATGGAAAGCCCGCTACGCGCAGGATCTGACGACCCCGAACTGCGGCTGATCGAGACGGTCCTGTGGGACGGCGCCGGCTGCCCGCGGATCGAGGGGCATCTGGCGCGGCTGGCGGGGGGGGCGCGGGCGCTCGGTTGGCCCTGCGACGCGCAGGCCGCCCGCGCCGCGCTTGTCGCGCCCGAGGGCCATCCGGCGCGGCTGCGGCTGACGCTGGACCGCCTGGGGCGGATCGAGGTGGCGCGTGCGCCCCTGCCGCAGTCGCGCCCGGAATGGCGGCTGGCGCTGGCCGGCACCCGGCTTCGCTCGGGCGATCCCTGGCTGCGGCTCAAGACCACGCGCCGGGCGCATTACGACGCCGCCCGCGCCGCCCTGCCCGAGGGGATCGAGGAGGCGATCTTCCTGAACGAGCGCGGCGAGGTCTGCGACGGCACCATCACCACCGTCTTCTTCGACCGCGGGCAGGGGCTTTGCACCCCGCCGCTGTCCTGCGGCCTTTTGCCGGGCGTGCTGCGGGCGGGGATGCTGGCCGAGGGCGCCTGCCGCGAGGAAGTGCTGCCGGCCGGGGATCTGCCGCGCGTCCGGCTGTGGGTCGGCAATGCGCTGCGCGGGCTGATCCCGGCCGTCTGGGCGGGCTGAGCCGCTCAGGCCAGCGCGGCCAGCTCGCTTGCCGCGCGCTTCAGCGCCGGCAGATGGGTCAGGGCGACCGCCATCGGCATGCGCTCGACCGGCGCGTGGAAGGTCAGCGCCGCCAGCACCCGCCCCCGCGCATCGAGCGCCGGCACCGAGACGCCGATCATGCCGGGAATGAACTCCTGCTCGTCGGTGGCATGGCCCTGCGCGCGGATGCGGGCCAGTTCCTCGCGCAGGCTTTCGGCGGTGGCGAAGGTGTTCGGGGTATGCGCCTGCAGCCGGGCATGGCGCAGGAAATGCTCGAGGCTTTGCGGATTCATATGGGCCAGGCAGACCTTGCCGGCGGCGGTGGCATGCAGCGGCACGCGGGTGCCCAGGCGGATCACCAGTCGCAGCGGCCAGCTGGTCTCGACCCGGTCCACATAGACCAGCGAATCCCCTTCCGGGATCGAGATCGAGCAGGTTTCGCCCACCGAGGCGAACAGCCGCACCAGCACGTCATGCCGCGGCAGGTCGAACTGGGCGGCATGCATCACCCCCAGCATCATCTGCCGCAGCTTGTCGCCGGGCAGATAGCTGCGCCCGTCGAGCTGGCGCGACAGATAGCCCTCGTGTTCGAGCGTGGCGACGAGGCGGTGGATGGTCGGCTTGGGCAGGCCCAGGCTGGCATTGATCTCGGTCGCGGTCAGCGGCCGGGCTTCACGGGCCAGCACTTCCAGGATCTGGAGGTTGCGCAGGCTGGGGGGAACCTGGGAACTGTCTTGAAACTCTTGCATGGCCTGGGAACCCGATCACTTCGCCGTTCTTTTTACCGCAGGACGGCGGGAGGTCCAGACGGCCCGGGCCGGACCGCGCCGTTTGGCGCCGATCGCCTGGCGCGAAGGGCCGGGGACCGCCCATGCCTTCGCTGCGCTGTAGCATTTGCGTTGCCCCAACGTCATCCTTCCGTTAGGAAACCCGACTCACGGGCTCTGACGGCTCTGGTATCCGGGGCCGGTCGCATTATATCCCGGGGGTGACAGCGACGCGGGCAGAGTGGGGGGACCAAATGCTCGATCTGACGACCATCCGCAGCGAGCTCGGCTCGCATTACGATCTCGAGCCCTCGCTCGAGCTTGCCGAGCGCATGGCCGATGTCCATGCGCGGATGGGCCGCGTCATGCCCTGGCCGGACTGGGCGATCCATGCGCCCTATGTCGCGGCGATCAACAAGCTGAAAAAGGAACGCAATGCCGTGGTGCTGGCGCATAATTACATGACGCCGCAGATCTATCACGGCATCTCGGACGTGGTGGGCGACAGCCTGGCGCTGGCCATCGCGGCGACCAAGGTCGAGGCGCAGGTGATCGTGCAATGCGGCGTGCATTTCATGGCCGAGACCTCGAAGATCCTGAACCCGCAAAAGACCGTGCTGATGCCCGACATGGAGGCCGGTTGCTCGCTGGCCGAAAGCATCACCGCCGAGGGCATCGCCCAGATGCGCGCGCGTTACCCCGGCGCGCCGGTGGTCAGCTATGTCAACACCACCGCCGAGGTGAAGGCGGCGTCCGACATCTGCTGCACCTCGGCCAATGCGGCGCAGATCGTCGCGGCGCTGGATGCCGAGACGATCATCATGACGCCCGACAAGTGGCTGGCGCAGAACGTCGCCAACAAGGTGCCGCAGAAGCGCATCGTCTGGTGGGACGGGGCCTGCATCGTGCACGAGCAGTTCACGGCGCAGGACCTGCGCGACTTCCGCGACTGGAATCCGGGGCTGAAGATCATCGCCCATCCCGAATGCCCGCCCGAGGTGGTGGCCGAAGCCGATTATGCCGGCTCGACCGCCAATATCCAGGACTGGGTCGAGGCCGAGCGGCCGAAGCAGGTGATGCTGGTCACTGAATGCTCGATGGCCTCGAACATCTCGGACGCCAATCCCGAGGTCGAGTTCCTCGGACCCTGCAACATGTGCCCCTACATGCAGAAGATCACGCTGGAGAAGGTGCTCTGGTCGCTGCACACCATGACCGGCGTGGTCGAGGTCGATCCCCAGGTCGCGGATCGCGCCCGGCTGGCCGTGCAGCGGATGATCGACCTGTCGCAGCGTCTGGCAGCCTGAGGTGCGCGAGGTTTCGACCGGCCGCGTCGTCATCGTGGGCGCCGGCCTGGGCGCGCTTTACGCGGCGCTGAAACTGGCGCCGCGCCCGGTGCTGATGATCTCGCCCGAGGTGCTGGGGCAGGGCGCAAGCTCGGCCTGGGCGCAGGGCGGGGTGGCGGCGGCCATGGACCCCACCGACAGCGCCGAGGCCCATGCCCGCGACACGCTCCGCGCCGGCGCCGGCACCGTCGATCCCGCCGTCGCGGCGCTGGTCACGGAGGAGGCGCGGGCGCATATCCTCGACCTGACCCGGCTCGGCACCCCTTTCGACCGCAAGCCGGATGGCGGCTATGTGCTGTCGCGCGAGGCGGCGCACAGCTTCGCCCGCGTCGTGCGGGTGCGCGGCGACCAGGCCGGGGCCGAGATCATGCGGGCGCTGGTCGCCTGCCTGCGCGAAGCCCCTTCGGTGCAGGTGCTGGAGGGCGTCATGGCCACCGGGCTGCGGGTCGAGGACGGCAGGGTCGCGGGGGTCGAGGTGGCGCTTTCCGGCCCGCAGGGCTCGGCGCCGGTCTTGATCCGGGCGCCGGCGGTGCTGCTGGCGGGCGGCGGCTCGGGCGGGCTTTATGCGCTGACCACCAACCCGCCGCGCATCCGCGGCCAGGTGATCGGCATGGCGGCGCGGGCCGGGGCCGAGATCGCCGATGCGGAATTCGTGCAGTTCCATCCCACCGCCATCGATTGCGGCGAGGATCCGGCGCCGCTGGCGACCGAGGCGCTGCGGGGCGAGGGCGCGCATCTGGTCAACCGGCTGGGCGAACGCTTCATGCCGGCGGTGCATCCCGATGCCGAACTGGCGCCGCGCGACGTGGTGGCGCGTACGATCTATGCGCAAAGCCAGGCCGGGCTGCGGCCGATGCTGGACACCCGCGCCTGCCTGGGCGACCGCATCCTGACTGAGTTTCCGGCCGTGGCGGGGGCCTGCGCGCGGGCGGGGATCGACCCGACGCGCGAGCCGATCCCGGTGGCGGCGGCCGCGCATTACCACATGGGCGGCGTGGCGGTGGACAGCGATGGCCGCGCCAGCCTCGACCGGCTCTGGGTCTGTGGCGAGGCGAGTTCGACCGGCCTGCACGGCGCCAACCGGCTGGCCTCGAACGGGCTTCTGGAGGCGCTGGTCTATGCCCGCCGCTGCGCGCTGTCCATCGAGGCGCGGCTGGGCCCGGCGCAGGGCGCGGACCCGGTGTCGCTGCCCGATCTGCCGCCCGGCCCGGTGCCCGACCCGGCGCTGGTCGCCCGCCTGCGCCGCGCCATGACCGAGGGCGCGGGGGTCTTGCGCGATGCCGGGGGCCTGACCCGCTGCCTGCGCGAGATCGCCGCCATCGAGGCGGCGCAGCCCGATTGCCCGGCGCTGCTGAACATGACCGCCACCGCCACGCTGATCGCCGCCGCGGCGCTGATGCGGCAGGAAAGCCGCGGCGCGCATTGCCGCACCGATTTCCCGCAGACCCTGCCGGAAGGCCGCCGCTCGCGCCTGACGCTGGCGCAGGCGCTGGCCCTGCGCGCCTCGCTTGAACCGGAGACGACATGACCGAGATGCCCCCGCTGCCCGACCTGGTGCTGGAGCCGCTGCTGCGCGCCGCGCTGACCGAGGATCTGGGCACCTATGGCGACATCACCACCCGCACGGTGATCCCGGCCGGCACCCGCTACCGGGCGCGGATCGTGGCGCGCGAGGCGGGCGTGGCCTCGGGGATGCAACTGGCCGGCATCGCCTTTCGTCTGATCGACCCGGGCCTGGACTGGCGGCCGCATCGTCCCGACGGCAGCCGTTTCCAGCCCGGCGACACGCTGGCCGAGATCGAGGGCGAGGCGGCCTCGATCCTTTCGGCCGAACGGGTGGCGCTGAACTTCGCCGGCCGGCTGTCCGGCATCGCCACGCAGACGGCGGCATTCGTGGCCGAGGCGGGGGGGACGAAGGCGCGCATCACCTGCACCCGCAAGACCACCCCCGGCCTGCGGCTGGTCGAGAAGCAGGCGGTGCTGCATGGCGGCGGCTTCAACCACCGCTTCAGCCTGTCGGACGCGATCCTGATCAAGGACAATCACATCGCCGCGGCGGGCGGCATCCGGCCGGTGCTGCAAGCCGTGAAGGCCCGCGCCTCGCATATGATGCGGGTCGAGATCGAGGTGGACCGCCTCGACCAGCTCGCCGAGGTGCTGGAGGAGGGCGGCGCCGATGTCGTGCTTCTGGACAACATGGAAACGGCAGACCTGCGCGAGGCGGTGGCGATGACCGCCGGCCGCGTGGTGCTGGAAGCCTCGGGCAACATGCGACTCGGCCGCGTGGCCGAGGTGGCGGCGACGGGGGTGGACTACATCTCGGTCGGGGCGCTGACCCATTCCGCCCGCACGCTGGATCTCGGGCTGGATTTCTGACCAAAATTCCGGCAGGCCGCAAATTCCGAACCTGTTCAGCGCCGTGAAGCCGATATCTCGAAAATGACTGGTCGCGGCCGGGTTTTTCAGCGCCCCGCCCGGCCGGGGCGTTTCTGCCATGTTCCGCCGAAAATCGGTTAACGCTAACATTTTCCCTTGCACGGCTTGCAGTCTGTCGTGCTTTAAGCAGAGTCGAGGGAAAGCCCCGGATTTCCTTGCGGGCGCGATGACTGGACAGGGGAAAGCATGGCCAAGGACGAGATGCCCAAGAGCGATTTCCGCGACGCGACCCTGTGGCACCTGACCTATACGCTGGGCAAGGACCCGGATCACGCGCAGCTTTTCGACTGGCGGCTGGCGCTGAGCCATGCGGTGCGCGACCGTATCGTGGACCGTTGGATGGCGTCGACCCGCGCCACCTATCGCGCCGATGCCAAGCGGGTCTATTACCTGTCGATGGAATTCCTGATCGGCCGGCTGCTTCAGGACAATATCGTCAACCTGCAACTGGCCGACGAGGCGCAGGCGGCGATCGAAAGCTTCGGCCTCGCCTATTCCGACCTGCTGCTGGACGAGCCCGACGCGGCGCTCGGCAATGGCGGGCTGGGGCGGCTGGCAGCCTGCTTCATGGAGTCGCTCGCCACGCTGGGCTGCCCGGCCTATGGCTACGGCATCCGCTACGAACACGGGCTGTTCCGCCAGAGCTTCGCCGAGGGGCGGCAGGTGGAAGCGCCCGAGGACTGGCTGGACCAACCCTTCGTCTGGCAGTTCGAGCGTCCCGAGGCGCGCTTCACCCTGGGCTTCGGCGGCCGGGTCGCGACCCGCGACGGCCGCGCGGTCTGGGAGCCTGAAAGCTTCGTGCAGGCCGAGGCCTATGACACGCCGGTCATCGGCTGGCGCGGAGCCTGGGCCAATACGCTGCGGCTCTGGGCCGGGCGGGCGGTCGATCCCTTCGACCTGAACCGCTTCAACGCCGGCGACTTCACCGCGGCCGCCGAGGCCGAGGCCCTGGCGCGCACCATCTCGCGCGTGCTCTATCCCGAGGATTCGACCGAAGCAGGCAAGCGGCTGCGGCTGACGCAGGAATATTTCTTCTCGGCCGCCTCGATCCGCGACATCCTGCGCCGCTTCGAAGCCGATCACGCCGACCTGCGCCTGCTGCCGCAGAAGGTGGCGATCCAGATGAACGACACCCATCCGGCCGTCGCCGCGCCGGAACTGCTGCGCATCCTGCATGACGAACGCGGCCTGCCCTTCGACGAGGCGCTGGCGATCACCCGCGGCTGCGTGAACTACACCAACCACACGCTGCTGCCCGAGGCGCTGGAAAGCTGGGGCGAGGGGCTGTTTTCGGACCTGCTGCCGCGCCACCTGCAGATCATCGACCGCATCGACGCGGCGGATGCACGCGAACATCCCGACCGCCGCAACACGGCGCGCGGCGATGGCAAGGTGCGGATGGGCGAGCTGTCCTTCATCCTGTCGAACCGCGTCAACGGCGTCTCGGCCCTGCATACCGGGCTGATGAAGACCACGGTCTTTGCCGACCAGCACCGCATCTGGCCCGACCGCATCGTGAACCAGACCAACGGCGTCACCCCAAGGCGCTGGCTGCTGGGCTGCAATCCGCGCCTGTCGCGGCTGATCACCCAGACCATCGGCGACGGCTGGGTGGGCGATCTGGAACAGTTGCAGGCGCTGGAACCCCATGCCGCCGATCCCGGCTGGCTGGAGGAATTCGCCGCCGTGAAGGCCGCCAACAAGGTCGACCTGTGCGACTGGATCACCCGCGAACATGGCGTGACGCTGAATCCGCAGGCGCTGTTCGACGTGCAGATCAAGCGCATCCACGAATACAAGCGCCAGCATCTGAACATCCTGGAAGCCATCGCGCTGTGGCAGGAGATGCGCGAGAACCCCTCGGCCGACTGGACGGCGCGGGTCAAGATCTTCGGCGGCAAGGCGGCGCCGGGCTATTTCTTCGCCAAGGACATCATCCGGCTGATCAACGACGTGGCCGCCGTCATCAATGCCGATCCGGCCACGAACGGGAAGCTGCAGGTGATCTATCTGCCGAATTACAACGTCACCCTGGCCGAGCGGCTGATTCCGGCCGCCGACCTCTCCGAACAGATTTCCACCGCCGGCAAGGAGGCGTCGGGCACCGGCAACATGAAATTCGCCCTGAACGGCGCGCCGACCATCGGCACGCTGGACGGCGCCAATGTCGAGATCCGCGAGCGCGTGGGGGCCGAGAACTTCTTCCTGTTCGGCCTGACCGCCGAAGAGGCCGAGGCCCGCCGCGCCGTCCCCGATCATGCCGCGAAGGCGGTCGCCGGCGACCCGCGCCTGACCCGCGCCGTCGAGGCGATCCGCAGCGGCGCCTTCAGCGCGGGCGAGCCCGACCGCTATGCGAATATCGTCGAGAACCTGACGCGGGCGGATTACTTCCTCGTCGCCTCGGATTTCGCCGATTACTGGCGGGCGCAGCGCGAGGTGGATTTCGCCTATGCCAACCACACGGAATGGACGCGCATGGCGGCGCTGAACGTGGCGCGCTCGGGCTGGTTCTCGTCGGATCGCACCATTCGCGGCTACATGCAGGACATCTGGAACGCGCAAAGCCTGCTCGGGCAGGAGTGACGCTGCAAGGGGGAACCATGGCGCAGATCGACCCGAAAGACGTCGCCGACCCCGCGGTGCTGGACCGCATCGTCGCGGGGCGCTTCGACGATCCCTTCGCGGTCCTTGGCCCGCATCTGCGGGACCGCGTCCGCCATGTCACCGCCTTCGATCCCGGCGCGCAGGAGATGGCGGCCGTCGTAGGCGGCAAGGCGCATCCGCTGGCGCCGGTCGAGGGCTATCCCGGTCTGTTCCACGGCAAGGTGCCGGGCGCGAAGCCCTATCTGTTGCGCGGCCGCCGCGACGGCGAGGAATGGCTGGTCGAGGACGCCTATCGCTTCGGCCCGGTCCTGGGCGAGATGGACGAATACCTGCTGGGCGAGGGGCGGCACCAGCGGCTCTGGCAGGCGCTCGGCGCGCATGTGATCGAACAGCAGGGCACGCGCGGCACGCATTTCGCGGTCTGGGCGCCCAATGCCCGCCGCGTTTCGCTGATCGGGGATTTCAACGCCTGGGACGGCCGCCGCCATGTCATGCGCCGGCGCGGCGCGACCGGCGTGTGGGAGATCTTCATGCCCGGCCTGGGCGAGGGCACGGCCTATAAATACGAGATCCTCGGCGCCTATGGCGGGCTGGCGCAAAAGGCCGATCCGGTCGGCTTCGGCGCGCAGCATCCGCCGGCCACCGCTTCGGTGGTGCGCGACATCGCGGGCTATGGCTGGTCGGATGGCGGCTGGATGGGCACGCGGGCCGCGGCGCAGCGCCGCGACCGCCCGATCTCGATCTACGAGGTGCATCTGGGCAGCTGGCGCAGGAAGGACGGCGGCCGGCCGATCTCCTATCGCGAGGCGGCGGTGGAGCTGGTCGATTACGCCCGCGACATGGGCTTTACCCATATCGAGCTGTTGCCGATCAGCGAATATCCCTTCGACGGCTCATGGGGCTATCAGCCGGTCGGGCTGTTCGCGCCGACCATCCGCTTCGGCCCGCCGCACGAATTCCGCGACCTGGTGAACGCGGCGCACAAGGCGGGGCTGGGGGTGATCCTGGACTGGGTGCCCGGCCATTTCCCGACCGATCCGCATGGGCTGGTGCAGTTCGACGGCACCGCGCTTTACGAACATGCCGACCCGCGCGAGGGCTTCCATCAGGACTGGAATACCCTCATCTATAATTACGGCCGGGCCGAGGTGATGAACTACCTGACCTCGAACGCGCTTTATTGGCTTCGGGAATATCACCTCGACGGGCTGCGGGTGGATGCGGTGGCCTCGATGCTTTACCGCGACTATTCCCGCGCCGAGGGGCAATGGATCCCCAACAAGGACGGCGGGCGCGAGAATTACGAAGCCATCGCCATGCTGCAGGAGATGAACCGCCTGACCTATGGCGAGGAACCGGGCATCATGACCGTGGCCGAGGAATCGACCAGCTACCCCAGGGTCTCGCGGCCGGTGCATGAAGGGGGCCTGGGCTTCGGCTTCAAGTGGAACATGGGCTGGATGAACGACACGCTGGATTACATCAAGCGCGAGCCGATCCATCGCAAGCACCATCACCACCAGATGACCTTCGGCCTGCATTACGCCTTTTCCGAGAATTTCATCCTGCCGATCAGCCATGACGAGGTGGTGCACGGCAAGGGCTCGATGCTGGCCAAGATGCCCGGCAGCGAATGGGAGAAATTCGCCAACCTGCGCGCCTATTATGGCTTCATGTGGGGCCATCCGGGCAAGAAGCTGCTGTTCATGGGCCAGGAATTCGCCCAAGGCTCGGAATGGAACCACGATGCCGAGATCGACTGGGCCTGCATCGGCAACCCGCTGCATTACGGCATGCAATTGCTGGTGCGCGACCTGAACGCGATCTATCGCGCGACGCCCGCGCTTTACGCGAAGGATTGCGACGGCGCCGGCTTCCAGTGGATCGAGGCCAATGACGCCGCCCATTCCATCTATGCCTGGCTGCGGCGCGGGGGTCCGGGCGATCCCGAGGTGGTGGTGGTCTGCAACTTCACCCCGGTCGAGCGCAGCGGCTGGCGCATGGGCTTTCCGCAGGCGGGCCGGTGGCGCGAGGTGCTGAACACCGATGCCGAGGTCTATGGCGGGGCCGGGCGCGGCAATCTGGGCCGCGTCGCCGCCCTGCCGGGCGAGAGCCATGGCCAGCCCGCCCATGCCGACCTGGTGCTGCCGCCGCTTTCGACGCTGATCTTCGTGAAGGACGATACGGTGTAACCATCCCGCGCGCAGGCGCCGGGTAAAGAGGGAGGGGATAGAGATGGCCCAGCGTGAGGAAAGGCTTTCCAGACGATCCATGGCCTTCATTCTGGCTGGCGGCCGCGGTTCGCGCCTGCGCGAGCTGACCGACAAGCGGGTCAAGCCCGCGGTCTATTTCGGCGGCAAGTCGCGGATCATCGACTTCGCGCTGTCGAACGCGCTGAACTCGGGCATCCGCAAGATGGCGCTGGCCACGCAATACAAGGCCCACAGCCTGATCCGCCATGTCCAGCGCGGCTGGAACTTCTTTCGCGCCGAGCGCAACGAATTCCTCGACATCCTGCCCGCGTCCCAGCGTTACGACGAATCGATGTGGTATCGCGGCACGGCGGATGCGGTGGCGCAGAACATCGACATCATCGACAGCTATGGCGTGGACTATGTGCTGATCCTGGCCGGCGACCATATCTACAAGATGGATTACGAGCTGATGATCCGCCACCATGTCGAGGCGGGCGCGGACGTGACCATCGGCTGCCTGACCGTGCCGCGGGCCGAGGCCTCGGCCTTCGGCGTCATGGCGGTGGACGGCAAGGACGTCATCACCAGCTTCCTGGAAAAGCCCAAGGACCCGCCCGGCACGCCCGACGACCCGGATGTGACGCTGGCCTCGATGGGGATTTATGTGTTCCGCTGGGACTTCCTGCGCGACCTCTTGATCCGCGACATGCAGGACGACAATTCCAGCCACGATTTCGGCAACGACCTGATCCCGCAGATCGTCAGGAACGGCAAGGCGCAGGCGCATCGCTTTGCCGACAGCTGCGTGCGTGCGCCCGAGGATCCGGTCTATTGGCGCGACGTGGGCACGGTCGACGCCTTCTGGCGGGCGAATATCGACCTGACCGACTTCAACCCCGACCTGAACCTCTGGGACCGCGACTGGCCGATCTGGACCTATTCCGAGCTGGTGCCGCCCGCCAAGTTCATCCATGACGAGCCCGACCGCCGCGGCAGCGCCGTCAGCTCGCTGATCTCGGGCGGCTGCATCATCTCGGGCAGCGAGATCCGCGAGTCGCTGTTGTTCACCCAGGTCCATACCAATTCCTATTCCAGCCTGGAACGCGCGGTGGTGCTGCCTTACGCCAATGTTGCCCGACACGCGCGTTTGACCAATGTGGTCATTGACCGCGCCGTCAGAATCCCCGAAGGGCTCGTGGTCGGCGAGGACCCCGACGAGGACGCGAAATGGTTCCGCGTCTCGGAAGGCGGCGTCACGCTGATCACGCAGGACATGCTGGATCGAAGGGAAGCGTCTTTATGAGGGTTCTGTCCGTCGCCTCGGAATGCGTGCCGCTGGTCAAGACCGGGGGCCTTGCCGACGTGGCGGGGGCGCTGCCGGCGGCGCTGGCCGGGCACGGGGTCGGGATGCGGGTGCTGCTGCCCGGCTATCCGGCGGTGCTGGGGGCCGCGGCCAAGGCGCCGGCCGTGCGCGAGATCCCGGAGCTGTTCGGCGGCCCGGCCCGCATCCGGCGCGGCGCACTGGGGGATGCGGTGCTTTACATCCTCGATGCGCCGCATCTTTTCGACCGGCAGGGCGGCATCTATCTGGGGCCGGATGGCCGCGACTGGCCCGACAATCCGCAGCGTTTCGCCGCGCTTTGCAAGGCCGCCGCCCTGATCGCCGCCGAGGGGATCGAGGACTGGCGTCCGCAGGTGCTGCACCTGCACGACTGGCAGGCGGGGCTGACCCCGGTCTATCTGCGCCAAGCCGGGGTGCGGGACGTGCGGACGCTGCTGACCATCCACAACATCGCCTTTCAGGGCCTCGCGCCGGCGCATATGCTCTCGGCGCTGCAACTGCCGGCGCATCTCTTCAACCCGCGCGGCTTCGAATACTGGGGCCGGATCTCGGCGCTGAAGGCGGGGATCGTCTTTGCCGACAAGGTCTCGACCGTCAGCCCGACCTATGCCGAAGAGCTGATGACCCCGGAATTCGGCATGGGGATGGAGGGGGTGCTGGCCGACCGCGCCGGCGATTTCACCGGCATCCTGAACGGCATCGATCTGGACGCCTGGAAGCCGCCCTATGCCGCGCCCGAAGGCAAGGCGCCGCATCGCGCGGCGCTGCGCAAGGAATTCGGCCTGCCCGAGGCGGAGGGGCCGCTTTGCGTGGTCGTCTCGCGCCTGACCGGGCAGAAGGGGCTGGACCTGCTGATCGAGGCGCTGCCGGCGCTGCTGGAAAACGGCGGCCAGCTTGCGGTGCTGGGCTCGGGCGACCCCGGGCTGGAAGCGGCGTTTTCGCAGGCCGCCGCCCGCCATCCCGGCGTTGCGCTGCGGCTGGGCTATGACGAGCCGCTGTCGCGCCGCATGATCGCCGGCGGCGACGCCATCCTGGTGCCCTCGCGCTTCGAGCCCTGCGGGCTGACGCAGCTTTACGGGCTGCGCTTCGGCACCCTGCCACTGGTGGCGCTGACCGGCGGGCTGGCCGATACCGTCATCAACGCCTCGGCGGCGGGGCTGGCTGCGGGCGTGGCAACCGGGGTGCAGTTCCACCCGGTCGATGCCCGGGCGCTGTCCCGGGCGCTGTCGCGGCTCTGCGCGCTCTGGCGCCAGCCGGAGATCTGGCAGCGCATGATGGGCAACGCGATGGCGCATCCGGTCGGCTGGGACGCCTCGGCCCGCGCCTATGCCGACCTGTTCGGGGCGATGGCCGCCTGATGACCCAGCTGCGCATCCTCGAGGGCCGGGCGGAACCGCTGGGCGCCACCTTCGACGGCGAGGGCGTGAACTTCGCCGTGTTCTCGGAACATGCGCGCCGGGTGACGCTGTGCCTGTTCTCGCCCGACGGCCGGACCGAGACGCACCGGCTGGACCTGCCGGAACGCGACGGCGACGTCTGGCACGGCTATGTCCCCGGCCTGCGCCCCGGCCAGCTTTACGGGCTGCGCGCCGACGGCCCCTATACGCCCTCCGAGGGGCACCGCTTCAACTATCACAAGCTGCTTCTCGACCCCTATGCCAAGCGGCTGACCCGGCATCCGGTCTGGCACGACGCGCTGATGGGCTACACGGTCGGCGCGCCCGAGGGCGACCTGAGCTTCGACAAGCGCGACAGCGCCCGCTTCATGCCGCGCTGCGTGGTCGAGGACCCGTCCTTCGCCTGGGGCCCCGACCAGCCGCCGCACCGCGACATTGCCGAGACGGTGATCTACGAAGCCCATGTCAAGGGCCTGACGCAGCTGCACCCGGACGTGCCGCATCGCGGCACGTTCCTGGGCCTCGCCTCGGACCCGGTGCTCGATCACCTGCAATCCCTGGGCATCACCGCGCTGGAGCTGCTGCCGGCGCAGGCCTTCCTGAACGACCGTTTCCTGCTGGAAAAGGGGCTGGTGAACTATTGGGGCTACCAGACGCTCGGCTTCTTCGCCCCCGATCCGCGCTATCTGGCCAAGGACCAGATCGCCGAGTTCCAGCACATGGTCGCCCGCATGCATGCCGCCGGCATCGAGGTGATCATGGACGTGGTCTACAACCACACCGGCGAAGGCAACGAGCTTGGCCCGACGCTGAGCTTCCGCGGCCTCGACAATCGCAGCTATTACCGGCTGCAAGAGGATCCGCGCTATTACATCAACGACACCGGCACCGGCAACACGCTGAACGTCAACCACCCGATGGTGCTGCGCATGGTCATGGACAGCCTGCGCTATTGGGTCGAGGTCATGCATGTGGACGGCTTCCGCTTCGACCTTTGCGCCACGCTGGGCCGGCGGGTGCGGGGCGGCTTCGACCGCAGCGCCTCGTTCTTCGATGCGATCCGGCAGGACCCGGTATTGACGCGGGTGAAGCTGATCGCCGAGCCCTGGGACATCGGCCCCGGCGGCTATCAGCTGGGCGGCTTCCCGCCGCCCTTCCTGGAATGGAACGACAAGTATCGCGACGGCATCCGCCGCTTCTGGCGTGGCGACGCCCGGCAGGTGCCGGAACTGGCCGACCGCATGGCGGGGTCCGCCCGGCAGTTCGACCATTCCGGCCGGCCGGCCACGGCTTCGGTGAACTTCCTGACCGCGCATGACGGCTTCACGCTGATGGACGTGGTCAGCTATTCCGGAAAACACAATGCCGCCAATGGCGAGGAGAACCGCGACGGCCATTCCGAGAATTTCTCGGACAACATGGGCGCCGAGGGGCCCAGCGACGACCCCGCGATCCTGGACGCCCGCGCGCGGCGACGCCGCAACCTGCTGACGACGCTGCTTTTGTCGCAGGGCACGCCGATGCTGCTGGCCGGGGACGAGCTGGGCAATTCGCAGGCCGGCAACAACAACGCCTATTGCCAGGACAACGAGATCGGCTGGGTGCAATGGCAGGGCGCCGACCCGGCCTTCCTGGACTTCACCCGCCGGCTGATCGCCTTTCGCCGCGCCCATCCGATCCTGCGGCAGAAACGCTTCCTGCATTCGCGCCCGCGCCTGACCGACGGGCTGCCCGACCTGTTCTGGCTGCGCCCGGACGGCGCGCAGATGACCCCGGCCGATTGGGGCAACCCCGAGCTGCGCGTGCTTTGCGCCGAGCTGCGCATGGCCGCCGGCACCCCCGACTATGCGCAGCGCGAGGAGGCGCTGTTCCTGGTCTTCAACAACGGCGCCCCGCTGGATGTGGTGCTGCCCGAGCGCCCCGAGGGCTGGCGCTGGCGGCTGCATCTGGATACCAGCCGCCCCGACCTGGCCCCGCATGTGGTCGAGGCCGAGCGGCTGGCGGTGGACGGCCAGTCCGTGCTCGCCTTCGATCTGGAGCGCGCGGATGACTGATCCGCGCCTGACCCTGGCCGGGCGCATGGGCGTGCTGCCGGGCTTTCACGACCTTGCCGGGCGATGGCGCGAGACCTCGGTCGAGACGGCGGTGGCGCTGCTTGCCGCCATGGGCCTTGCCGTGCCCACGGCGGTCGAGGCGCAGGCGGCGCTGGACGACCATGCCGACCGCCTGCCGCAGGACGTGATCTGCGCCGCCGGTGCGCGCCCGGACCTGGCCGTCGGCGACTGGCGGCTGACCTTCGAGGATGGCACCGAGGCCGAGGGAAACGGCCAGCTGCCCGATCTGCCGCTGGGCATCCACCGCCTGCGGGCCGGGGGCCGGGACTATACGCTGCTCGCCGCGCCGCCGCGCCTGCCGGGGCCGGCACGCTGCTGGGGGCTGGTCGCGCCGCTTTACGGCATTTCGGAAAGCGGGATCGGCAGCTATGCCGACCTTGCGGTGCTGGCCAAGGGAATGGGCCGGCAAGGGGCGGCATTCCTCGGCATCAACCCGGTCCATGCCGGCTTTCCGACCGAGCCGCAGCTGTTCAGCCCCTATACCCCCTCGCATCGCCGGCGGCTGAACGTGATCCACCTGCCCGGCGGCCCCGGCACCCCCGGCCCGCGCATCGACTATGCCCGCGACATCCCCGCCCGCATGGCGGCGCTGCGGACGGAATACGACGCCTTTCGCGGCGATCCCGGTTTCGACGCCTGGCAGGCGGCGGAGGGCGAGGGCCTGCAACGCTTCGCCTTGCATCAGGCGCTCTCGGCGCGGTTGGGGGCCTTCTGGGGCGACTGGCCGGCGGCCCTCGCCTCGCCCGACACGCCCGCCGCCATCGCTGCGCGGGCCGAACTCGCGGGCGAGATGCGCTTTCACGCCTGGCTGCAATGGCGGGCCGAGCGGGCCTTGGCGGCGGCCGGGCAGGCGGCGCGCGACGGCGGCATGGCGCATGGGCTCTATCTCGACCTCGCTGTCGGCACCCATCCCTTCGGCGCCGAGACATGGGAGGACCGCGCGAGCTTCGCCTTCGGCGCCTCGCTCGGCGCGCCGCCCGACGCCTTCGCCCCGCAGGGGCAGAACTGGAGCCTCGCGCCCTTCAGCCCCTTGGGCCTGCGCGCCCAAGCCTATGCGCCGCTGGCCGAGACCCTGCGCCGCCAGCTGCAATTTGCCGGCGTGCTGCGCATCGACCACATCCTGGGCTTCGAGCGCGCCTATTGGGTGCCTGATGCCGCGCCCGGCGCCTATGTCGCCATGCCGCGCGACGCCATGCTGGCCGTGGCCCGGATCGAGGCGGCGCGCGCCGGCAATGCGGTGATCGTCGGCGAGGATCTGGGCAACATCCCCGACGGCCTGCGCGAGGCGCTGGCGGTTTCCGGCATCCTCGGTTGCCGCGTGGCGATGTTCGAGCGCGAGGGCTGGCATCCGCCCGCCTTCCGCCCGGCCGAATCCTATGACCGGGACGCCATCGCCAGCTTCTCGACCCACGACCTGCCGACCTGGCGCGGCTGGCGGCAGGGGGCCGACGTCGAGGCCCGTGCCCGCATCGCCGGGCAGGAAACCGCCGCCGGGCAGCAAGAACGCGCCGAGGAGGTCGCCGCCTTCGACCGGCTGCTGCCCGATCCCGGTATCGATGCGCTGCACCGCTTCCTGGCCCGCACGCCGTCGCGTCTGGTGGCGGTGCAGGCGGAACTGCTGCTCGACATGGCCGACCAGCCGAACCTGCCCGGCACGGTCGGCGAATATCCGAACTGGCAACTGCGCCTGCCGGTGGCGGCCGGGGATTTCCCGGCATTGCCCTCGGTCGCGCGGACTGCCAGCATCATGCGCGACCACGAACGCTAAGGAGAGGTCAATGACCGTTCACACCGTCCCGACCAAGCCCATCGCGGGGCAAAAGCCCGGCACCTCGGGCCTGCGCAAGAAGACCCCGGTCTTCATGCAGCCGCATTACCTGGAAAACTTCGTGCAGGCGATCTGGAACGGCACCGGCGGCGCCGCGGGCAAGACCTATGTGCTGGGCGGCGACGGGCGCTATTTCGGCGACCGCGCCGCGCAGGTCATCCTGCGCATGGCGGCGGCCAGCGGCGCGAAGAAGGTGATCGTCGGGCAGGGCGCGCTGCTTTCCACCCCCGCCGCCTCGCACCTGATCCGGCTGCGCGGGGCGGATGGCGGCATCATCATGTCCGCCAGCCACAATCCCGGCGGCCCGACCGAGGATTTCGGCGTCAAATACAATATCGGCAATGGCGGCCCGGCCCCCGAGCCGGTGACCGAGGCGATCTTCGGGGCCACCAAGACCCTGACCGAATACCGTATCCTCGACGCGCAGGACGTCGACCTGTCCCGGCCGGGCATCACGACCCTGGGCGGCATGGAGATCGAGGTCGTCGATCCCGTCGCCGACTATGCCGAGCTGATGCGCTCGATCTTCGATTTCGCCAAGATCCGCGCGCTGTTCGCGGACGGCTTCCGCATCCGCTTCGACGCCATGCACGCGGTGACCGGCCCCTATGCCAGGGCGATCCTGGAAGGCGAGCTGGGCGCGCCCGCGGGCTCGGTGGTGAATGCCGTCCCGAGCCCGGATTTCGGCGGCGGCCATCCCGACCCGAACCCGATCTGGGCCAAGGAGCTGATGGACGCGATGTTCGGCCCCGACGCGCCGGATTTCGGCGCCGCCTCGGATGGCGACGGCGACCGCAACATGATCGTCGGCCGCAACTGCTATGTCACGCCCTCGGACAGCCTTGCGGTGCTGGCGGCGAATGCGACGCTGGTCCCGGCCTATGCCGGGGGCCTCAAGGGCGTGGCGCGGTCCATGCCGACCTCGCGGGCGCTGGACCGGGTGGCGGAAAGCCTGGGCGCGGCCTGCTACGAGACGCCGACCGGCTGGAAGTTCTTCGGCAACCTGCTCGACGCCGGCAAGGCGACGCTCTGCGGCGAGGAAAGCGCCGGCACCGGCTCGGACCATGTGCGGGAAAAGGACGGGCTTTGGGCGGTGCTGTTCTGGCTGAACCTGCTGGCCGAGCGCCGGCAGTCGGTGGCCGGGATCATGCAGGACCACTGGACGAAATACGGCCGCAACTATTATTCCCGCCACGATTACGAGGCTGTGGATGCCGGCGCCGCCGGCGAGCTGATGGCGGCGCTGCGCGCGCGCCTGGCCGATCTGCCCGGCCAGTCCGCCGCCGGGCTGCGCATCGAGGCGGCGGACGAGTTCGCCTATGACGACCCGGTGGACGGCTCGCGCACCGAAGGCCAGGGCCTGCGCATCCTGACCGAGGGCGGCGGGCGCATCGTGCTGCGGCTCTCGGGCACCGGGACGGAGGGCGCGACGCTGCGCGTCTACCTGGAGCGGGTCGAGACCGACCCGGCCCGGATGCAGGACGAGCCGCAGGGCGCGCTGGCCGGCATCATCGCCGCCGCCGACGAGATCGCCGGCATCCGCGAGCGCACCGGCCGCACCCAGCCCGACGTCATCACCTGACCGGGCGGTGCCTTCGGCCCGGGTCGAAACGCCGAAACGGCCTTGTCGGAAATGCGGCGGCGGGATCAGCCCGCCGCCAGTTCGTCCCAGCAGGCCAGCGCGTGGCCGGCATACATCATGCCCGGCCCGCCGCTCATCTGGATCGCCATGGCCAGCACCTCGGCCAGTTCCTCACGGCTGGCGCCGGCCTTCATCAACGCCTCGACATGGAACAGGATGCAGGGCTCGCAACGCTGCACGACGGCCATGCCGAGCGCGACCATCTCCTTGGTTCTGAGGTCCAGCGCGCCGCCGTCATGCACCGCCTTCGACAGCACGCCGAATCCCTGCATCGCCTCGGGGATGGCCCTGTTCATCACCCGCAACTCGCCCCGCATTCCGTCGATCTTGCTCTTGTAGCTCATGGATCGCCCTCCTTTTCCGGCAGGCCCGTGCTAGCCCGGCCGGAAGCGGCGCGGCTTGATCCAGATCAAGATATATGCGAATTTACGCAGGTAAGCGGGAGTCAGGCGCGGCGACCGCGCACCCAGGTCTCGCGCATCACCGGGGTGTCATCCATCATCGCGAAGCGGATCAGGTCGGCGCGCAGCCCCGGCGCGATCCGGCCGCGATCCACCAGCCCCGCCGCCTGGGCCGGATTGGCGGTGACCGTCGCCATGGCGCGCGGCAGGTCGTCCCAGATCCGCGCCAGGATCAGCGCCCCGGCCAGCAGGGCCGAGGGCACGTAATCCGAGCTGAGGATATCCAGATGCCCGGCCCGCGCCAGATCGGCAGCCGAGACATTGCCGGAATGGCTGCCGCCGCGGATCAGGTTCGGCGCCCCCATCATCACCATGATGCCATGGGCGTGACAGGCTGTCGCCGCCTCGGGCGTGGTCGGGAACTCGGCCAGACGCACGCCGTGGCCGGCCGAGACCGCGACATGTTCGGCGGTGGTGTCGTCATGGCTGGCCAGCACCGCGCCCAGCCGATGCGCGATCTCGACCGCCGCCGCCTCATGCGCATCGCCGAACCGGGTGCGCAGGGCCTTCAGCCGGGCGACGTGATCGGCGAATTCCCCGTCGGAAAGCTTGTATTTCCCCTGCACGTATTGCGCGAGCTTGGCGATGTCGCGGAACTGGCGCTGGCCCGGGGTGTGGTCCATCAGGCTGATGATCCCGACCCGGTCTTCGGGGCCGAACTCGTCCAGCTCGGCCAGCAGGGTCTGCGAGCAGACCTCGGCGCGCAGATGCAGGAAATGGCTGATGCGCAGCACGCCGCGGGCGCGGATGGCGGCCAGTTCATGCGCCAGCTCGCGGGCATATTTGTCGTAATCCTCGTCCGGCCCCTCGTTCGGGATCGAGCCCACGCGCATGGCGTCGAAGACGGTGGTGATGCCGCAGCCCGCCAGTTCCGCGTCATGCGCCAGGATGGCGCCGGCATGGGGCCAGTTCACGCCCGGGCGCGGGCGCATGTGGCGCTCGAGATTGTCGGTATGCAGCTCGACCATGCCGGGGGCGAGGAAGTCGCCGCCCATGTCCAGGGCGCCGGCGAGGACGGCCCCGCCCGGCAGGATCTCGGCGACGGCGCCGTCCTCGATCACCACGGCCCCGGCCGTCACGGTTTCGGGCAGGATCAGGCGGGCATTGGCGAGGATGGTTCGGGTCATCTGCGGACTTTCGGGTTTCGGCAGGCAAGGGGTGGCCGATCGCGGCGCCGTGGTCAAGCGCGGCGGGGGCGGCGGGGGCTCTGCCCCCACGCCGGGCCGACCCCTCGACGGGGCCGGCCCGGCATTCCCCCGGGGTATTTGGAAAACAGAGAAGATGCGGAAAGGCTCAGCCGCAGAGCGCGTCCACCCAGGCCGGCACCATCTCGGTCGCGGGGCCGGTGCGGTGCTCGGCGAAATCGCCTGCGACGGCCGAGGCGGCCAGGTTCAGTTCCACTGTGCGGGCGCCGGCGCGGCGGGCGTGCTGCGCGAGCCCGGCAGCCGGATAGACCTGGCCGGAGGTGCCGATGGCGGCGAAGATCTCGGCCTGTTCGACCGCCGCCCAGATCCGCTCCATGTGATAGGGAATCTCGCCGAACCAGACGATGTCGGGCCGGGTCAGCGCCTTGCCGCAGCCGGGACAGGGGTCCAGCGCCCGCATCACCAGCGCCGCCGGCCAGCGGTGCCCGCAGCCGGCGCAGAGCGCGCCCAGCAGGCTGCCATGCATGTGGATCACTTCGGGCGAGCCGCCGCGTTCGTGCAAATCGTCGACGTTCTGGGTGACCAGCGTGACCTGGTGATGCTGCGCCAGCCGGGCCAGCGCGCGATGCGCGGCATTGGGCTGCGCGCGGGCGGCATCGGCGCGGCGCATGTTGTAGAAGCGATGCACCAGCACCGGGTCGCGCCGGAAGCCCTCGGGCGTGGCCACATCCTCGATGCGATGCGCTTCCCACAGGCCGTCCGTGGCGCGGAAGGTGCGGATCCCGCTTTCGGCCGAGATGCCGGCCCCGGTCAGGACGGTGATCCGCATCGGCGCCTCAGTTCGAGCAATAGGCCTCGGCCGTGGCGGCGAAATTCTTGTAGCGCGCCCAGAAGGCATTGTCGGCGTCGCTTTTCGACATCCGCACCTCTTGCGCCGCATCGGCGTCGCGGAAGAAGCGGGCGGCGCGGCGCTGGTCGGCGCGCGACAGCGTCTGGTCGGCGACCTGCTGGATGCAGCGGCAAGCCTGGCCGTTGCGGGCGCCGCGTTCGGAACGCACGCAGGCGGAATCGATCGGACCGGCGACGGCGAGCGGCGCGGTCAGCACCACCGCCGCGGCGGCGATCATCACTCGGTTGAACATCTCTGTCTCCTCGGCTCATGCCGCGGCGGCGGGGCTGGGCACCCTCTTTCGGCCGCGGATCTTATCCGGGAAAGCTTAGCAGAAGCCGCATTGCCTCTCAATTGTGGCAGGCGCGCCGGGCCGTGCCAAGGATGGCGGCTGCGGCCGCCGGGACCGCAAGATATGCCGTCAGGCGGGCTGTGGAGTATAGCCCGCCTCGCGAATCACCTGCTCGGCGCGGGCGGCATCCAGCCCTTCGACCGCGACGCTGCGCGAAGGCAGGTCGCAGGCGGCCCGGCCCCCCGCCTCGGCCACCGCCTTTTCGATGGCGGCGGTGCAATGGCCGCAGCTCATATCCTCGACGCGGAATTTCATCGGTTCATCCCTTTGCCCGCCCGGACTTTCACTTGTCCGGGAACCGGCCTATGATCGCGTCGTGGCGCCGCGGGCGCAACTCCCCCTCATGAGGCTGCGACCGATGGTCACCGAAAACTTCCGTGGCGCGATCCTGATGGTCGTCTCGATGGTGCTCTTCGCCTTCGAGGACATGTTCATCAAGCTGCTTGCGGCCGAACTGCCCTATGCGCAGGTGCTGGGCCTGATCGGGCTGCTGGGCTTTCTCGCCTTCGGCGCCATGCTGAAGCTCAGGGGCGGGCGGCTGTTCACCCGCGACCTGATCCGCCCCATCGTGCTGTTCCGCGGGTTGATGGAGGCGGTAGGCTCGATCGGCATCGTCGTGGCGCTGGCGCTGACGGAACTTTCCTCGACCTCGGCGATCATGCAGGCGCTGCCCCTGGCCATCGTGCTGGGCGCGGCGCTGTTTCTGGGCGAGCCGGTCGGCTGGCGGCGCTGGAGCGCGATCATCGCCGGCTTCCTCGGCGTGCTGCTGGTGATCCGGCCGGGGCTGGCGGGGTTCCAGCCGGTGTCGCTGATGGCGCTGCTGGCGGTGCTGGGGCTGGCGGCACGCGACATCGCCACCCGCCGCGTGCCGGCGCATATCCATTCCGACCAGCTGGCCGCCTCGGCCTTCTTCGCCATCCTGATCGCCTCGGTGCTGATGGGGCTGGCGCTGGGGCAGGACTTCGTCATGCCCAGCCCGCGGCAATGGCTGCTGTTCCTGGCCTGCATCACCGTCGGCGTCGGGGGTTATGCGCTGCTGGTGACCGCCACCCGGCTGGGCGAGGCCTCGGCGTTGGCCCCCTATCGCTATGCGCGGCTGGTCTTCGCCCTGATCCTCGCCTTCCTGGTCTTTGGCGAGCGTCCGGATGCGCCGACGCTGACCGGCGCCGCGATCATCGTCGCCTCGGGCTGCTACACCATGTGGCGCGAGGCCGCGCTGCGCCGCCGCCGGCTGCGCGAGGCCGGTTTCGTCACCGTCGCATGAACCCTCTTTCCGCAACGCCAAAGCCCTAGTATAGCCCGGCCATGACCGACCTTGACCTCATCCGCAATTTCTCGATCGTGGCCCATATCGACCACGGCAAATCCACCCTGGCCGACCGGCTGATCCAGCTGACGGGCACGGTCGCCGAACGCGACATGAAGGCCCAGCTGCTCGACAGCATGGATATCGAGCGCGAGCGGGGCATCACCATCAAGGCCAACACCGTGCGCATCGAATATCCGGCGCGCGACGGACGGACCTATGTGCTGAACCTGATCGACACCCCCGGCCATGTGGACTTCGCCTATGAGGTCAGCCGAAGCATGCGCGCGGTCGAGGGCAGCCTGCTGGTCGTGGACGCGACGCAGGGGGTCGAGGCGCAGACGCTGGCCAATGTCTATCAGGCCATCGATGCCGGGCACGAGATCGTGCCGGTGCTGAACAAGATCGACCTGCCCGCCGCCGAGCCCGACCGCGTCAAGGAGCAGATCGAGGACGTGATCGGCATCGATGCCCATGACGCTATCGAGATCTCGGCCAAGACCGGGCTGGGCATCCCCGACGTGCTGGAAGCCATCGTCACCCGCCTGCCGGCCCCCAAGGGCGACCGCGATGCGCCGCTGAAGGCGATGCTGGTCGATTCGTGGTATGACCCCTATCTGGGCGTCGTGGTGATGATCCGCGTCATGGACGGGGTGATCCGCAAGGGCGACCGTATCCGCATGATGCAGACCAATGCCGTCTACGGCATCGACAAGCTCGCCGTGCTGCGTCCGCAGATGCAGGACATCGCCGAGCTTGGCCCGGGCGAGATCGGCGTGCTGACCGCCTCGATCAAGCAGGTGCGCGACACCCGCGTCGGCGACACCATCACGCATGAGCGCAAGGGCACCGATAAGCCGCTGCCGGGCTTCAAGCCCGCCCAGCCGGTGGTGTTCTGCGGCCTCTTCCCGGTCGATGCCAACGACTTCGAGGCCCTGCGCGACGCCATCGAGAAGCTCGCGCTGAACGATGCGAGCTTCAGCTACGAGATGGAGACCTCGGCGGCGCTCGGCTTCGGCTTCCGCTGCGGCTTCCTGGGCTTGCTGCACCTGGAAGTGATCCGCGACCGGCTGGAGCGCGAATACGACCTGGACCTGATTACCACCGCGCCCTCGGTGGTGTTCCGGCTGCACATGCGCGACGGCGAGGTGCGCGAGCTGCACAACCCTGCCGACATGCCCGACCTGACCTATGTCGACCATATCGAGGAGCCGCGCATCAAGGCCACGATCATGGTGCCCGACGAATACCTGGGTGACGTGCTCAAGCTCTGCCAGGACCGTCGCGGCATCCAGATGGACCTGACCTATGCCGGCAACCGCGCCATGGTGGTCTATGACCTGCCGCTGGCCGAGGTGGTGTTCGACTTCTATGACCGGCTGAAATCCGTGACCAAGGGCTATGCCAGCTTCGACTACCAGATCAGCGAATACCGCGAGGATTATCTGGTGAAGATGTCGATCCTGGTGAACGATGAGCCGGTGGACGCGCTGTCGATCATGGTGCATCGCGACCGCGCCGAATCGCGCGGCCGGGCGATGGTGGAAAAGCTCAAGGAGCTGATCCCGCGGCACATGTTCAAGATCCCGATCCAGGCGGCCATCGGCAGCCGCGTCATCGCGCGCGAGACGCTGTCGGCGATGCGCAAGGACGTGACCGCGAAATGCTACGGCGGCGACGCGACCCGCAAGAAGAAGCTGCTGGAGAAGCAGAAGGCCGGCAAGAAGAAGATGCGCCAGTTCGGCAAGGTCGAGATCCCGCAGACCGCCTTCATCCAGGCGCTGAAGATGGACGGCTGAGACGGCAAGGCCGCGGTCCCCGAACCGCGTCCGCCCCCTCTCTCGCGGGCAGGCTGCAAGGCCATACCCCCCGCTATGCCTCTTGCCTTCATGCTCCGGGCCTTCGCGACCACCTGACACCATCGTCCCGGTCGCCGGTCTTGGCCTCTCCTGCCGCTCGCGGCAGGTCGGAACTGCGGTGCTCACCGTCCATCCGCTGCGGCGTGGCGGTCTAGGCAGCCTTGGCCTTGGGGCGCCGGGTGCTGCGGGGCGCCGTCTTCCCATCGCCGCGAGGGCGGCCAGTTCGGCGCCCCAGCCTGCTGCGCCTCGATATCCCCGCCATGGCTCGTGACCTCGCTCCGCGGCGCTGAAAGGGGATCTCGATCCCGGCCGGCCGGAAGCGCGGATGGACACCCCTTGCCCGGAAGGGCCCCGCCATCGCCGGCCGATGCCGCAAACCGGTCGGCATTGGCCGCATGGCCGCCGCCGCGCCTGCCCGGCTTCGCAGCATCGCCCGCCAGCCTTTTCGCGGCGGCGATATCCTGGGTCAGTAGGGCGCGGGTGCCGCTGTCACCGGCGGCGCCGCATAGGGGTCCTGTCCCATCTGCACCTGGCTGTTGGCGGCCTGCTCGCTCAGCAGTTGCCCGGCGGTCTGCATGTCGCGCCCTGCGCCCTGCATGGTCTCGCAGCCTGCGACCGCCATCCCTGCCATCAGCAAACCGATCGTCAGAATCCGACGCATTTTTTGTTCCTTTCTTGCTGCTCGTTTCTGCGCGAAGCCTAAACCAGCCAAGAACCCCCTCAAGCCAGAGCGCGGCGTCCCCCGCCGCAATCGGCAAGGAATGACCCGCCCGCAGCGGGGTTTCCGGCGGATCCCGGCCGATGCCCGGCTCGGTGCCGCCTGCCGGACCGGCCCGGTCGCAGAAAAAGGTCGCGGATTGATGCAAATCAAAGGCGGCATCGCCGGATCATGCTTTGAATCGGCAGCCGACAGGAGAATCTGCATGGATCTGAATGCCCGCAAGGCCACTCTCGCCGCGCGCCGCGAGGCTATCGTCGCCGATCTTGCCCGCATCCGGGACGAGCTCGACGCCCCGCTGCCGCAGGATTGGGGAGAGGCCGCCGTCGAGCAGGAGGATGACGAGGTCCTTCAAGCCCTTGGCAATGCCGAACAGGTCGAGTTGCGCCGGATCGACGCCGCCCTTCGCCGCATGGAAGAGGGCGAATACGGGTTCTGCACGCGCTGCGGCGACACCGTCCAGCCGGCAAGGCTGGACCTGCTGCCCGATACGCCGTTCTGCGCCGGCTGCGCGCCGCGGGGGTAAGGCCGCGATCACATGCCGGATTGGGCCTCGTGGCTTTCCCGCGTGATCACCTGCCCCGCGCTCTGAATGTCGCGTCCCGCCCCCTGCACCGTCTGGCAGGCGGCCAGAGCAAGCAGGGCAAGCACAGGCGCCGCATGAAGGATTCGTTGCATATTCAATCTCCTGCCAGGGTTTGCTTTCCGGTTATAACGCCCACGACCGAAGCCGGTTCCGGCGGGCGTTAACGGCCTCTTAACCGCGGGCTGCTAGACAGGCGGCATGCGTATGATTCTGATGCTTGTCCTGTTCCTTTCGGCCTGCGCCTCGCCGGCGCCGCAATTCCTGGGCGCCACGCGGCACGACATCACGCTGGACGGGATCCGCTTCGCCGTGTTTCACGACGGCCCCCAGGCAGAGGTGATCCGGTTGGGCTATCTGACGCGCCGCGCCCGCGCGCCGGTGCCGGCGCTTATGGTGATCGCGGCCGAGCGCACGACCGGCTGCACGGCGATCCCGAACAGCCTGCGCAGCCGCATTCCCGGTGATACCGGCGAGGCGCGGCTGTCGCTGCGCTGTCCCGGCGGCTGAACCTGCACCGGGGGCGCTGCGGCCCGGTCAGTCCAGAAATTCCGCGACCGCCTCGGCAATCTCGGCCGGGCGGTCGGCATGGAGCCAATGTCCGGCGCCGGGAATGACGCGGATCTCGGCCTGCGGGAAATGCTCGCGGATCGCCTGGACCTGCGGCGCCCGGCAATAGTCCGACTCCGCGCCGGCAAGGAACAGGGCCGGACCGGTAAAGCTGCCCTTGGGAACGTCGGGCCAGCCGGTCAGCCGGGGCATCTGGTCGCGCAGCGCGGGCAGGTTGAACTTCCAGCGCGGCGGATCGGCCTTCAGGTCCAGCGATTGCAGCAGAAAGGCCCGCACGCCCGGATCGGCGATCCGTTCGGCCAGCCGCGCATCGGCCTCGGAGCGCAGGCGCAGGCCGGTCAGGTCCACCGCTTCCATCGCATCGATATGGTCGCTCTGGCTGTGGCCATAGGCAAAGGGCGCGATGTCCAGGACCACCAGGCGGCGCAGCAGCTCCGGGCGGGTCAGCGCCAGCATCATCGCGGCCTTGCCCCCCATCGAATGGCCCAGGACGTCCGCCTGGCCGCGCTGCGCGGCGATCACCTCGGCCAGGTCGCCCGCCAGGGCGGGATAGCCGTGATCGGGGTCGTGGAAGCTGTCGCCATGGTTGCGCATGTCGACCGAGATCACCCGCCGGGTCTCGGCCAGCCGGCGGGCGAGGCCGCCCAGATTGCGCCCCGAACCGAACAGCCCATGTGCCAGCAGCACCGGCGGCCGATCCGAATCTGTTCCTGTGACGGTCGTGTTCAGCATCATGGCCTGCAACCTAACGGCACTGGCGAAGCGGCGCCAGAGGCGTTAGCCTTGCCGAAAAACGGGATTGGTGGGGGCGATGGGCATCGAGAGGATCCGGCCGATGGCCGACGAGGTGGCCAGCCTGATGGCGGCGCGGTTCGGCGGCCTGCGGCGCGGCCAGCAGGCCGATCTGGAAAGCATGCTGCGCAAGCGCGGCGGGGCGCTGCCGCGGCGCCTGCGGCGCGAGGCGCGCTTCATGGCCGAGGCCGACCGCATGGCAGGTCAGCCGAAGCTGGCGCGGCAGGTCGATTTCGAGCGGCTGGCGCGGGCGCACAGGGCGCTGACGGGCTATCTGCGGCCGCTGGGGCAGGGATCGCGGCTGCAGGGCGGCGCGCTCTCCCTGGCGTCCAGCGTTCTTTTCGGGCTGCTGCTTTTGGCCTGCGTTGCGCTGTGGATCATGGTGCGGCGCGGGCTGGTCTGAGCCTGCGCCGCGGCGGGCTCACAT